>JAABUJ010000403.1_pt1 | contig 87066 bp, 102 predicted proteins | sample 5559131 | NCBI WGS metagenome assembly JAABUJ01 (sample SAMN10711875, study PRJNA513366) | rock metagenome | isolation source: Antarctica rocks | place: Antarctica: Victoria Land, Mt New Zealand nord | collected 2016-01-07 | reverse complement strand
GGGCGCGCCCGGGCGCCCGCGCCGCGCGGGTTGTCCTCAGGGTTGTGGCTGAACTGGCAGCGCTCGCCATAGCTGCACGTGCCGCTGGCCATGAACTGCCGGCACACCTTGGGCCGCAGCTTGGGCGCCTCGCCGCCCGGGCCGCCCACCTCGCCTGCGCGCACTGTCACTCTGCTTCGGACAATGCACGAGCGTGTGCCGCACAAGCAGACGCTGGAGGCGCGCGCCGACACAGCGCCACGCTTGCCGTGACATGTCTGCATACCTTTGACAATGCAACTGTCACAGGCCGCCTGATGTTAAAGTCTACGGACCGCATTGCCCTCAAACACCAGCAGCACCATCGTCCTGCATCATTAAACCGCAAGGAAGCTCACGATCTGCGGCCTATCATTGCATGTGAATGCTACAACCAGCGCACATGCCGATGCGACTCAAATGTGTTTTCGGGTCCCTGCCACACGCCTCACGCCTGCCAGGCGCACCGGCCAGGGGCGGCGGCGGCCCCGCGGGCGGCCGCGGGCCCATGAGCGCGGGGCCCATCATGCCCGGCAGCATGCCCGGCAGCAGGCCCATGCCCATGCCCATGCCCATGCCCATGCCCATGCCGGCCGCGCCCAGCATGCCCGGCGGCGCCATCATGCCGCGGCCGCCCAGCATGCCCGGCGGCGCGCCCATCAGCGGGCCGCCGCCGCCCATCGGCCCGCCGCCCAGCACGCCGCCGGCCATCGGCCCGCCGCCCATGGGCAGGCTGCCCATGCCCATCATGCCGCCGGCGCCGCCCATGGGCAGGCTGCCGCCCAGCGGCATGCCCATCGCGCCGCCGCCGCCGCCGCCGCCCAGCGGCAGGCTGCCCAGGCCCATGGGGCCGCCGGGCGGAGGCCCGCCGGGCGGAGGCCCGCCCGGCGGAGGCACTCCGACCTGGGAGGTGATCGCGGCGGCGCTCCCAGGCGAGCGCATGCTGGCGCCGCCGCTGTCGCCCGCCTTCAGCGCGCGCTCGCGCTGCTCCATGATCTTGAACCTGCGCAAGGCTGCCTCGCTTGGCAACAGCAGCTCCTCAGCAGGTTCTCGCACCGCTGGTATGGCACCGCGCCAACCTTGTATTAAAGGAGCTCTTGGTAGTAGGCGCAGTGGGCAGGGTGCAGCTGCATAGGCGCACTGTTAGGTCGTCTATGAAGAGGATTGTCACTTGCAGCGTGGGGTAGCAAGGGCCACAGCCTTCTCAGTGCGCTGTGACCTCAACCAGAGTCTGCAAGCAAGGCAGACTGGCGGCAGGAGGTACCCCTCGGGCGGCAGCGCGCGCAGCTCCTGCTCGCCATGCGCGTAAGTGCACTTGTCGCCAAACGAGCACCGCCCCTCCCTCCACCTGCAGGCAGAGCCAGTGCTTGGTCCGCTTGCTGCACCAAGTTCTGCCTTGATACACACATCCGCCAATTCGCGAGCTGCCACACAAGAAGTGCAAAGCTGCGTTTGCGCAACCAGTGCTCTAATACAGGAAGGACAAGGACGCGCTTGGGGCAGATGAGCGTTTTGTAGAAGACAGACTCCTGCCGCGCGGGGGCGCCGCCCGCGGAGTGACCAGGCGCGGCTGGCGCGTGCATAGCTGCCTGCGTACAGGTGTGCCCGCTGGTGCTACAAACACGGATATACAAAGTGACATTCTGCACTCACACTGTCGTGAGTGAGACCCTCAGACCAGAGAGGCTTGCGGCAAAGAGCAAGCGCACCTGGGGGATCCCGCCCGCCATGCCCGGCACACCAGGCATGAAGCCCGGCCGCATCCTGTCCCTCAGCAGCCACTGGAGCAGAGCCCTTGGCCCAGCTCCAAGCGTGTGATTGGGATGTTTGAGTGCAGCGGCTCAATAAAGTTAGGTTTCAAGGAGAAAGTAAGGCAAGGCCTATAAACAAGGCCGCGGTGCTCTGGGAAAGAGAGCCGTTGCGCACAGGCGCACAGGAACTTGGTCCTGGAAGCGAAGTAGGGTGCTCCAGTTACACCTGTGTTGCGATGCACAGTTACACGCTAGCCCGACTACGCTTGCTGAGGGGGCATACCTGCACCCCCATCCGCATACCGGCCGCTCTCAAGAAGCCGCTTCAACAATGGAGGTTGCGACTGTTATCCCCACGGCACACGATGTGCGCCACTCGCACATGCAAACACTTAAGCCTGTCCAGCGCGCTTGCCCACAGCCTGCTGCCTTCGTACCTGGGGAGGCCAGTGATTTTCACACCCCCGCACAAGCATGCACTACGCGGCGCTCCAGACGTCTGCCGCACACCTGCTTCCGGAGAGCCTCTTCTTCAATCTGTGCGCTGCGCTCGCACGCAGCTGCCGCTGCTGTGCGCGGCGTACAATGCGGCGCGCGGCGAGCTCTACTCGGCCGGCCAGGACCCCGTCATCAGCGTGTGGGCGGCCGCGGGCGGCGCGCTGCTGCGCCGGCAGCCGGGCCACCGCGGGCGCGGCTCCCGTGCCGCCTGCGCAGGGGCTCTCTAGTGTAAAAAGGCGAGAGATATGAGCAGCCTGAGCACCTGTGCAAAGTGCTGCACCAGAGAGCGCTACGTCCAGGCCGGGCTGCTGGCTGCTGCTCGACCGCCGCGTGCTGCTGGACGCAACAACGGCTCTGCCACTGAACACGGCGCGCTTCGTATGAAACTGGTGGAGGCTGGCGTCCCTGCGGCGCGAGGCGGCGCAGCGCGGCAGGTGGGTGCTGGGGTGCATGATACTCCTGCACGTGGCCATAAACTCGGAGTCGACGTAGGACGGTGCTGGACCTGATGTTCGAGGCGACCGTGCGGCTGCTGTTCTCCGCGGCCACCGACCGCACCGTCGCGGTCTGGAGCGAGCGCGGGCAGCAGCTGCAGGTGCGGCCGCCCGGCTTGGTAGCCCGCCGCCCAGCTCCTGGTCATTCGCGGCAGCCTGCATGTCCGCGCATGCACGCAAGCCCTGAGGCGCTGAGCCCAGGCACTGAGACACAGATCATCACACCAGTGCCCCCCGGAAGAGCGAGTTAAGCCATTCCAAGGCAATGATTGACACAAGCTCGCTCTGCATCAGCCGCGCCTTCCAGCGCCCATGCCGCGCCGCACTCGCCAGCCCCGCAAGCTTTGACGCTGGTGCTGCGCAAACCTGCCGCCGCCCGGGGCGGCTGCGAGCGGCGCCCTGCAGCTCACAGGGCTCCGCGCGCGCACGGCCGCAGACCGTGCAGTGCAGCAGCGCCGCGTACAGCCTGGCCTGGTGCGCGCCGCAGCCGCTGCTGGTGGTTGGCCTGGACGCGGAGCTCGCCCTGTATGCGGTGCGCGCTAACCCTGCGTACAGAGTCAGTACCCCTGCTACCCTACCCCCGCATGCTGGGTATGGGCCTGGACGCATAGTTTGCCCTGTGTGCGGTGTGCACCGCCCTGCCTGTGACACCTGGCACACCTGAATGAATGAATGAATGAATTACAACCGTGTGTCAGCCAAACCTGGGCTGCTTACGGCCGCAGCCCTACGGGCTACGCAGCGATCAAAGCGATGAACTAGCAAAACAGCATTACATGCCCTACCCTATACATGATCTACAAAAGCGCTTCATGCTGGAGGGGCACAGCGGCTGCCTGGCGCCGGCGGGTCACCTGCCCGCCCTGGCAGGCGAGGCGCGGCGGCGCTGGATGCTGCGAGCCTCTGCCGCCGGCAGGTGGACACGGTGGAGGCCGCGCGGATCGTGGCGTGGCGCACGCTGGCGGGTAAGGGCGAGGGCGGCGGCGCGGGCGCGGGCGCGGCCAAGGCGGCCACCGCGCAGCCGCCCGCGCAGCTGCTGACCGCCGCGGTGCTGCGCCTGCACGGGCAGCCGCTCCGCGTGCGCGGGCCCCACCTCGCTGCTGCTGTCTTCGTCCCGCTGCAGCTGCCAGGCTCGGTATATGGGCCTCTTGGATGGAAGGGGCCAGGGAGCCTGCACTCTTGAAGGACCCCAAGTGGGTGGGTGAGCTCGCTTGCAGCATGCCGTGATGTCTGTAGAAGAGCCGCACGGGGACATGCTGACCGGCATGCACAGAACGCACCGGGCCAGGATGGCGCGGCCGCAGGACACAACGGAAACTAGCGCGTGCGCTTGCTCGCACAATAACAAGGTGCCTTGCTGCCTCTGCTGCAAAGATAGGATGGCCCAACAGAGCCGACGCATGGGGTGCGCGGCACTGAGCGCCAGGGCGCGGAGGGGCACGCGGACGTCGTGCGCGCGCTGGCATGCACGCCGCAGGGCCTCGTCTTCAGTGCCAGCTACGACCGCACGGCGCGCCCGCCTGCCCGCAGCCACCCCACATCCAGACGCGCATGCAGGCACCGCCGCACCTCACCCTGCTGGCGCGAGCGCCGTGCCTGAAGTTAGAGCTGGGGGCCCGAGGGGTGAAGAGCCGCGCTCGTTGGTACAAGGGATATAACACGTATGGAGGTGCATGCGTGCCAGAATGGCAGCGCATGTATAGGGCGCGCGCGGGCGGCAGGTGTGCATCATGGCGCCGGACGGCTCGCGCGCTTTGCGCCGGCTGCCCAGGGCGGCCGACGCCGGCATCTGCTCGGCCTGCCTGGACGCCCACAGCAACTGCGTGCTCGCCGGTGCGCCGAGGAGGCTGGGCAGGGGGGGCTGGCGAGACTGCTGGGGCGCCGCAGGGGTTACAGACTGCTGCTCGCTTGTAACACTCCACAGCACTAGGGCAGAGCTCTTGGTAACGAATTGTGTCTCTTGGCTATGCGGTGACAACGGCATCGGGTCACATGTGGGAATGGGTCTGCGGAGCTGGTGGCTGTGTTAACAGAGACGCCTTGGCACGCTTGCGAGGCGTGCCCAGCGCTCAGTGCTGTGCAGCGCAGGCTGCCTGGACGGCAGCATGCAGGTCTGGTCAATGGAGGGCCGCTGCCTGGACACATTCGAGGGCGTTGCGGACCAGGTGCATGGTATACATGGTCTACAGCACACGCATAGCACTGGCACTGTGTGACATGTTGGACTGCCTCTGCGGCCATTGAACCTGAGGCTTGAGTTGAGATCGCTTGAACATGCCTGCGTTGCCAACAGCACTGTATGCAGGTGCTTGCAAGGGGCCTATGCCTGCTATTGTGACGTGGCTGCGGCCTCTACACTTAGTGCTTCGATGGATCAGCAAAACATCGACGCATGTGGCAAGTTGTGTACCGCTGTCATGTCAGATTGCCACACACGTCATGCAACCTGCCCGGCAGGCCGTCTCAGTGGTGTACGTGCCCATGACGCGCACATACTGGGCCACCAGCGCGGCCGGGCACGTGACGGTGATCGACCCGCGCGGGCCCGCGCGCGTCAGCGACTTCGTCCGCGACACCAGGCGCGCAGCCTTGTTTGATCTCTGCTGCCCAGCTTCTCAGTTTGCAAGGTTCGCATACTTCGCCTGGTTGCAGCCCGACGCGTCGCGCCCAAGCATTCCGCGCGTCGCGCAAACATGCTCCTGCGCCAGATGCATGCTGGCTCGCTGCCGAATCAGGGTGACTCAGCAGTGCACCCGCGCAGCCGCCTGGACGTACACCAGGCAGTGGCGCTGCGGCAGCCAGCAGGCACGGATGCGCTGCTGGGCTGGACGCGCAGCCGCTCGCTGGTGCTGTGGCGCTACAGCGCGGCCGCCGCGCACCGCGCATTTGCCACAGGCACCGAGGGGTGCGTGTGACGCCATGCGTTTCTGTGCGCTCTGCGCAGCACAGTCACTGAACGCTCATTTGCAGTGACATGCCTTGCATGAACTGCAGTGAAAGTGCTGCAGCAGGTCTGCATGGCACTGCGGCCATCCCGCTGAATGCGGGACAGATGGGTGGTGCCTGCAGGGTGGAGTGCATAGTCGTGGCTGACACTGGAGGCAGCTCGCCGCAGGTAGGCCCCCAGCACGCATCGCTGCTTTCCAGCCTGCTCTCTGCAAGCTCACACCCGGCTTCAGCTGTGGCGCAGGTCTTCACGCAGTTCCAGCTGGACAGCGAGCAGAATGTCGAGGTGTACAGGTCCGGCTCTATATGAAGCCTGCATGAGAACAAACAAGTCTGACATGCCGCTTGGATGATCGTGACCACGTCTGGCCATTCTGTACGGTTGAGCTTGACAAAGAACTTTGTCAAGCTCCTTAAATAAAAACATAATAGCAGCATGTCCGCTGCACACCATCCACGACGCAAATAGGGTTTGAAAGGATTGCACTAGTGCAGCAGAAACTGTTGCTGGGTCTATGCAAGTGTTGGCATGCAGCGCAGGCCGGGCGCAGAGCAGCGCACGCACAAGGGCCTGGTGACCGCGCTGGCGTACAGCGCCGACCTCGGAGTGCTCGTCAGTGGCGGGGAGGATGGCACCGTGCGGCTGCGCTGGACTTCGTCTGGGTGAGCTCCATGAGAGAGGCTGCCATCAATAGGCATGGAGTATCAGCGAGCAGTGTGCACAGCAGTGTGCGAGCCGTGTAAAAAGGTCTGCATGCTATCTCAGCCTGTGCCTGCTACTTCTTTCTGTGGCATGCACCAAGTGAATGCCTGCGTGCAAGGCTAGTCTGCCGGCAGCAGCACAGCATGGCTGCAGCCCAGTGTCAATGCCTGTTGAGCAGCATTGGCTGCAAACCAGACGCATGGTGCGTGCTTGGAGCGCGACATCCATGGCTGGGCTTGCAGGGAGGAGAGCTCCAAGGAGCAGCTGCAGAGCCGCTTGTCAGTGCTGGAAGACGAAATACAGCAGGTGCGGCCTGGAGTGCCGCAACACTCCCTCATCTTGGACAAGATATTGAACAAAGGGGTGCATGCACTGCACTTCTTTTGCGATGACCTGCGTTCCTGTATCAAACAAGGATGGTGAGCCAAGAACAATGCACATGCAGGAGCAAGAGATGCCGCGCAAGCTTGCAGAGGCTGCCGTGCGCATGCGGCGCGCGTCTGCGCGCCTAGACGTTCTGCCGACCGCCGCGCGACGACGCGGATTTGCAGACGCTGAGTTCCTACCAGACGTGGTCCTGGGTGTGCAGCTGATCGACCAGCTGCCGCTGCAAATCTGTTTGTGCACAGGAGCACCACATCAGACCAGGCTCGACACAGACTCGGTGGTCTGCCTGAGCGGCAAGCCATTAAGCGACAAGCAATTGTCTCTGAGCTTTCGCATGACCATGTGACGCGCGCACCCATCCGCATGTCATGCGGCAGAGCACGGCGCGCGCGTCGCCGCGCTGGCGTTGATCCGGGACGGCCGGCTGGCCACGGCCTGTCATGATCGGCAGCTGCGCATCTGGTGCCTGCGCACCTTCAAGCTGCTGCAGGCGGCGCCAGATGCGAGCGACACGCCCCTGCAGGCGCGCGCGCGCCCGCACGCACTTGGACTGCGCTTTGAGCGCACACACATTCCTGTGTCCTGTGCCCGACAGGACTGATAGTCGTCCTACTTGGCTTGCGCCATGGGAACAGACCTGCCGCTCATTGGAAGGCCGCCGTGTGGCGGATGGGCGGAGAGAGCGTGCGTCTGCAGACCTGCTGGCTGCACGGTGCAGGCTTCCGTCGCATGCTGCATGCTGAGCCGCGTGATGCCCTGTGGCAGGGCCTGGCGTACTCTGCACCGCGCAATGAACTCCTCAGCTGTGGGCTGGAGAGCACCGCGAGGGTCTGGGACGCCGGCCAGCTGGCCGCGCCGCCGCTGCGGGCCCTGGCAGGCCATGTTGGTATTGTGCTGCAGGTGACCGCATTCCTGGGCGTGCTCCCCTACCATGCACATACAGAACGGTAATGTGCATCCCGCCTGTGAGTGGTAGTGTTGCAGTGCCCTGCAGGGCTTGTCGCATTTGCTGCTGTGCATGTGCACGCCCAGCAGCTGCTTACCACGCCGCACGGTTGCGAAGCGCCAATATTTAACTCCTGCGGCGCATGTGACACACTGTCCAGCGAGTGCGCATCGGCGTCAGGGTACACATGCCAGCACGCCACATGGGTGTCTGCCATAGGCAGCAGCATGCGACCAGCACCGCGATTGAAGCCGTGCTCCGGAGGGAGAGCGTGCTCGCGTCCCACACATGCACATCAAGCGCTGCGCCCCCCTGCCCGGCGATCTCGAGCAGGCAAGGCGCGGCTCGCTCCTCGCGAGCGCGCGGGCGCGGCGCGCAGGTGGCCTGGGTGAGCTGGGCGCAGCTCTGGCTGACGGCCGGCGATGACGGCACGCTGCGCTGCTGGAGCGCCGCGGACGGCCGGCAGCTGAAGGACATCGCCTGCCCAGGCGCGACCGCGCAGCGGTCGTCGACGTCGCGCATGCGGGCGCGCGCAGCCCTGCAGGCTCGAGCCCGGACTTGCACAGATGTCAGCTGCGGGGCGGCGCGCGCGGGCGCAGGCGGCGCCGTGCAGGCGCTGCTGCTGGACGAGGCCAACCGGCTGGCGCTGGTGGCGACCAGCGACCGCCGGCTGCGCGCGTGGGACCTGGCGGCGGGCGCGCCGCTCGCGAGCTACGCGGGCCACGCGGACTGCGTGCGCGCGCTGGGCTACCTGCCCGACAAGGCGCGACCTACCCGCGGTCGGCGCGCAGCCGTGGCCCGGCGTGCTCCGGCGCCATGCATGCATCGGCCTGCCACCGTGCATGCCAGCAGGGGTGGTGGGCGGCTCATTACGCACCGGGCGGCGTCAGAGAGGGGACCACGCAAGCCTATGCCCTGCGCATGCAGTGATCGCATCGCCATGCACAGCAGCCTGCTCTGTGCCCAGCGCCGCTCGGCTCGCGGCGGCGCGTCGCCCAGGGTGCCGTGAAGCTCCTGACGAGGCCGCGCGAGCGGACGCCGCTGGCGCATGCACCGCGTGCTTGGGCCAGCAAGCAAGAATCGTAGGGGGCGCGGCAGGGGATGTATGTGAGCGGCGGCTGGGACCGCACACTACGCCTGTGGTTCGAGCCGCCCGGCCGCCAGGCTTGCGCGCAGTCGCGCCGCGGGCCCTGGGCCGCCTGGGGCGCGCTCGGCGGCGCCGCCGCCGGCCAGGCGCGCTGTCCCGCCGCTCAAACGGGCAATGCAACGGGAGGGTATGAAGTCCTCCTCCTCTCAAATGGCGTGCCTGCAGAGCACCCTAACAGCGCTGCAAGCCCTACCTGAAAAGGTGACAGGCTTTCATGCGCCGGTGCACGCCTCATAGCTGCCCGCAAGGCTCGCTGTTTGTCAGCGGAACGCAGCCGCGCCCTCTGACGCTTTGCACCAGAATGCAAGGCTGAGGTGAAGGTGACCTCGTGCCTGGCAGCGCCCGCCCGGCCCGCAGATCCGCTGTGGAACGACCTGCCAGACCTGCGCCTGCACCCTGACCCCGTCTGCACACGCAGAGCCGCAGGGACGACGCGGCGCAGCCGGCCAGCGGCGTGCCGGAGCTGTCGCTGCCGCGTGCGCTGCGCCGGCCGCACGTCGCTTCGGGCATCGCCGACGCGCCGGCGCCCGGCCCTGCCGGCTGCGCTGGGGAGGAGCCTGCGCCGGCGCCGGTGCGAGTGCATGCGGGACCGCTGCCATACCGCCATGTGCACGCTTTCCAGCGCCCAGAGCTTGTCGCTGTGAGCCTGCCTCCTGGTCCATCATGTCTGAGCGCACCGCATGCTGCTCTGCACGCTTCTCCTGTCACACTTATGGCGAGCGCACCAGGCGCCAACATGCCTGCTTCCTGTGCGCGCCTGTCTTACCCTTCCACACATGCCAGCAACCCTCCGCGCAGTGAGCCTGCCTGCTGATGCCCTTCTTTGAGCGACTGGACCGGGCGCGCAACGCCCACGCATGCTGCTGCTGCGGCAGCCGCTGCTGCAGGTAAAAAAGGTTTGTCTGCAGGCGCGCGATCTCACTGGCCTAGGCGCTCGGCTGGACCTCCTCAGGCCCCTGCCGCCGGCTGCTGCTGCTGCACAGCGCCCCGCGCCGCAGGCCGGCGGCGCGCGGCGCGCGTCGGCTTGCTGACAGGGTGCGGGTGACGGGCCGCATGCCGCGCTGCTGCAAGTGCCTTTTGATTGCGTTTCCTTCATATGGCCCCTGCATCCTGCCTCCGCAGGCATGCGGCTATGTGCTGCATTTGCAGGACGTGTGCTGCAGCTGCCACTGATGGCCACGCTGGCAGGCCTGGCTAGCCACCGGACTTGCAGCCCATACTGTTACACACACTCTGACGCGGAGCTCGCACACTTGTTCTACACTTCTACACCAGGGGCGGGGTGTGGCCACCTGGAGCATGCCCTGCAAACACAGCGCACCTCGACAGAGACAGGCGGAGACGAGGCGGGGGCCAGACAGCTGCAGCGCCTAGGGAAGCACTAGGGTAGGGTTAAGGGGGTCAGCGCAGCGCCTGCGCCCAGCGGTGCGTCGTCTCCATGATGTTGGCCATCACCTGGCTGCTGCTCTCGTTGATGAGCTGCTGCATCCACTCGATGGCGACCTCGTCATCCTCCTCCAGCCGCAGCTTCTCCTGTGCGCGCGCGCCCGGGGGGTTTCCTCAGCGCGCACAGTCACCCCCCAAGGCTGTCGGGTGCACTTGCACCCGCCAGCCGCGCGTGCTCGAGCGCATTGCCTACGGCTGGCACACAACAATGATCCAGCGACCTCAAAAGCATGTGCTGTTGTGCAACACATGCGATGGCCGCACACAGGCGGCACACAAGCAATCCAGAGCGCTGTTTCACTGCTGGCAGTGTCACTCCCGCTCTGCTCCTCACTCCCTCGCATGTATGTGGCGGCGTGCCAGCGCGGAGACGCCCAGCCCTATTTAAATCCTACACCAGCGCTTGGGACGCGCCTAGCCGTTACCCTAACCCTACTAGATCAGCACTGGGGCACGCCTGCAGCTTCAGCATCGCCTTCTCCGGGTCGGAGCGCACGTCCGGGATGGTGGAGCCGGCCATCAGGTGGAACAGCGACAGGATCAGCGACGCCGACCTGCGCGATGGCGCGAAGCAGCCTCGGGATGTGATCGCCGCCGGCGCTCTGATATGGGCCGGCCACATGTCTGGCCCGATATGGCCCGGCTGCGCGGGCGATGTGTGCCGGGCGCGCCAGGACAGGCGCGGCCGCAGGGCCAGCACGCGCCGCCAGGGTGGCGCAGGGAGAGGGCGCGCGGGGCGCGCTTGCGCAGGATGTTGTACGCCTCGCAGGCGTACGCGCGGAAGCGGCGGTAGGGCTCGCTGTCAGCGCCGCCCATCGCGTCCACCATCTCGCGGTTCAGCTTGAACGGCGGCGGCCAGGGCTTGGGGTCGCGCCCTGCGCGCGCCGCACATCCCGCCGATCTATGCCGGCATGCCTGCGGCACCTGCATGCCCGCAGCGTGCTTTGGGGCAAGGGTGTAGGCGAGCGCTCTGGGACTGCGCCCGAGTCGTCACACACTGCGCGGGCTGAGTATGCAGAAGGGGCACCTGGGACGAGCGCAGAAAGCCGAGCACCGAGCGTTATTTCTTAAGCAGGTTCTCAGCGGCCTGCCGGGATGCCGCCAACAAGGCCAGCGCAGAAGACAAGCGTCACGGGCGGCGCCGGGGCCGCGCCCATGGCGCAGCCAAACACGGGTTCCCACTAGCCTGCCGGCTCGCCGTACGCAGGGGCGGAGCGGGCGACGAGCGAGGGCGGGCGGCGCCGGGGCCGCGCCCATGATGTAGCCAAAGTCGATGTGGAACAGGCGGCCATCGGGCGCGAGCATGAGGTTGTCGTTGTGCCGGTCGCCGACGCCCAGGATGTACGTCATCACGCAGTACCCCGCGCAGCTCTTCACAAATGCGTCCAGCGCCTCGGAGCGCAGCCCCATGGGCGCTGCGCGCCCCCGATCGGCGCGTCGGCCCACCAGGGTACTGCAGCCTGGAGCTCCGGCTGCATGCAACACTGTCCACGCACACAGCTGCCTGCCCCCTCCCTCAGCCTGCCCCGGAGCTAAGCTCTACCAGGATGTCGCATGTATGCGGCCCGCACTTCGTGCCTTGGCTGTGTTCGTAAAACGGCATGCGAACCATGAAAGCGCATGCATGGTTCACGCCGCAGACGCATGACCGCTGCTGCGGCGCGCCGGTGTGCGCGACGCGGGGGCCCTCCGCACACAGGCTCAAAGCATGGCACAGATGCAGTCAGCAGGGCGTTGCTGCATGCACAGGCAACGCGCATGGGGCGCAGGGCATCGGCGCGCGCCCTCGGGGTCGGGGTTGTGCAGCGCGAGGTAGCGCGCGATGGAACGGTGCTCAGCGATTACGTTGGCCAGCGCCATGCTTGGCACGCACTCGATCAGGCCGTCGTCCGGCGAGGTCGCCAGCACCCTGCGCGCGCTGGTGCCGGTGAGGTACCCGCTGTCCTGGCATTTGCAGAGAGGCCGCGCAGCCAGCCCACGGGCGTGCTGGCCGCCGGGGACTGCGCGCGCCCTCTGCCTGAGCTGATTGCTGCGCTGCAGCACTGCTGGCCGCTGTGGTAGGGGGGGGGGAGCGCGTTAGGTCCATGAATGCAGCCCCCCGGTATCCCCCCCCAGGGCAACACCAGGGATCAGGACGACGGCAATGCGCCTCTCGCACGGATCCATTGCGTGACAGGCTGCTCCAGGATGCCGTCACGCGCCACACAGCTCGCCGTCTACCTCCCGGCACAGCGCAGGCGCGCCGGCGCCGCCGCGGCGGCGGGGCGCGGCGGGGGGGGGCGGCGCGCCGGTAGGGCGTGAGCCGCAGGTCCAGGTTCTCGCGTTTGAGCAGCCGGTCCATGAGCGAGAAGATCTGGACGACCAGCTGGTCCTGGCGCAGGTCGTCGCCGCGCTTGTAGATCACCTGGTACCGCCCGCCGCCGGCCGCTGCGCCCCGCGCGCGGCGCCCGCGTCACGGCCACGGCCACGGCGTGCTCCGAACCGAGCATGAGCAGACGCGCGGGCGATGAGGGCCGCGGAGCGCTCGCGAGCGGCCGCGAGGTCCAGATTGCATGTGGTTAAAGTTAGAGTCACCCTCGGCCGGGGAAGCGCCCGCGCGCACCGGGCCCCATGGACTGCGCGGGCCCGTCCGGCGCGGCCGCCGCGGCGCTCTCCGCCAGGGTGGGCGGCGGCGGCGCCGCGCCCTCGCTGCCCGCCAGCTCCTGGCCGCCCGGCCCTGCGCGCCGGCGCGCGCGCACAGGGCTGACATGTCGCTATGAGCAGCGCCCAGGCTGCACGCCCGACACCAAGCATGAGCAACAACGCCTGTGATGCATCCTCAGGCATGTCACCCTCCAGACAATCAAGATAATGGATCATACATTGCGTTCCCTACAGGGCTGCATAGCTCTCAAGGTGGCGCAGCAGGCATCAAGACACCCGCGCGCGCGCATCCCGGCGCGCGCGCACCCAGCGTGCGGAAGGTGAGCCGCAGCGGTGACAGCGCCGACTTGAACACGCCGCACTCGGACGCGATGACGCCGTCCAGCATGACGGTCGGGTCCAGCGGCAGCGGGCAGCGCATGCTGGCCAGCTCGCCGCACGCGCCCGCCTCGCCCACCGCCGCGCACAGCTGCTCGGCCTTGCGCGCCGCGCTGCCCTGCGGCGGCGTGGGCGCGGTCGCGGCGCGCCCGTGGGCCTGGCGGTCCCGGAGGCGCCCTGTGCGGCGATCGCGGGGCGAAACGCGCTGCCGCATGCTGTCAGCCCCTGCCCTGAGCCCTGTTCGGGTTGCATCCGTATTGGAGCGCGTGCATGCACGCACCAGCGCTTCGCCATGAGCAGGGGCGCCTGTACGTGCAACCGGTCCCAATCACCCCGCTCTTGGGAGGCCACGGGGCAGGCGGGCGCGCCCGCAGCTCGCCGCTGACGTGGCGCAGCTGCGCCATGAGCGCCATCTGCGCGGAGATGGCGGCCAGCGCGCGCTCGCCCGGCCCGCCCGCGTCCGCCGCCAGCGCCGCCTGCAGCCGCTTGTGCACCGCCGCCGCGCGCGCACCGAACCCCGCGTCGTCCCACTCCACGAACAGGTACCTGCACGTCCGCCGCGCTTCGGTGTGCATTTGTCTGCGTGCTCCTGCCCACATGCTCCGCGCTGCGCCAAGCTGCCACGCATGCCGCCCCCAACACGCGCCGCCTCATCACCATGCGCGGCATCACCACAATGCGCCGGAGCGCGACGCCCCGCCCGTAGACCATCACCCCGTGCACACCCGCGCCGCGGCGTTCCGCTGCACAGCCAGGTGCCAGCAGGCGCCCAGCCCCCACATGGCAAGCCACCGGCCACATCCTCACGGCGCCCGCGCGCAGCTGTCGCGCGTGCGCTGCGGGCGCGCCTCGCCCCGCTCAGCGGGGCGCCGCAGCCTACGCGCGCGCCGCGCGCGCCGCGCGCGCCGCCGGGCGTACCAGTGCAGTGGGATCGCGATGGTCGGCGTCCGCGCAGCGCGCTGCACCAGCAGCGCGGCCAGGCGCGAGTCGTCGCCCGGCTCGTACCGCAGCGCCTGCACCAGCTGCAGCAGCACGCCGCGCAGCTCCTCGTCCTCCGCGCGCCGCAGCACCGCCACGGCCGTCGCGCGCACCTAGCACGGGCGCGCGCGTGCGGGGCTAGGGTTATGAATAGGTTAGGGTCCGCCCAACCGGCGCCGTCCGCCGTCACAGCAGGGCGGCTTGCAGGGTTTTGGGGCCCTGGAGGGCGCGGGCTGTCAGCCCAGGTTTGTCACGGCCGCAGGGAGGCTCTGCTGCGCCCAAGGCCTTCTGGGAGTGGTGGCGTGCTCGCTGTGGCACCCGGTCAGCGCCGCGCGCAGACAGCTCTCTGCCGCAGCTTAGCAAGGTGCGCTTGTGCCAGGGCTAGGGCCCCTAGCATTGGGTTTGCGTGGGAGCTTCCACCAACACTCACGCACGCTTGTTTGCCTATTACCTGCTGATAAAATTGCCTGCGATTCAATTGCCCCCTTGCACTCAGGTGCGCCAGCACAGCAGCGGCTGGTCTGGGTGAACAGCAGCGAAGATCGTGTGGCTGTGCGCGGCAACAACTGGAGCGCAGACAGCTGGCAGGCATGAAGCCAGGCGCGCAGCGCGCGGCGCGGCTGGGCACCTCCGGGTTGGTGAACGCGGGCGACAGCAGCTCCAGCGCGTCGGCCAGGCCGACCGGCGCCCAGCGCGCGACCAGCTCGGCCGCCGCGCGCGCCTCGCGCGCATCGCCCCAGTCCACGCAGCGCAGCACCTGCGCGGCGCCACCGCTCGTCGGCCGTTTAGGCCAGTCATGCCGAGTGGGTCCGCTGGTATGCGGCTCGCCGACACGCTGCGCCCGCCGGCCCGCACCGCAGCGCTCGCGCGCTGCGCTGGCTTCTCTGTCTGGATCCCTGCGCGGCGCGGGCCCATGACGCCGGGCGGCCGATGGCCCCATGCGCCTCCCTCGTCCGCATCCGCGCACCGCCTCTGGGCAAGCTTGCCGGGGCTGGTGCCGGGGCTGCTCACGCGCGCTGTCCACGCCGGCAGGGCACGCGCTGTGGAGGAGGGGGGCACCTTGGTGAGCGCGCGCGGGTCCGCGGTGAGGCTGCTGCGGAAGCGCCAGATGAGCGCCCGCTCCTCCGCGCTCAGCGCACTGCGCGCGCAGCGCAGCCCATGTCAGACTCGTTGTCTCATGCACAGCCAGCTTGGCGATGGCCGCTCAGCCAAGCTCTTCGATTTTTTATATTTAAAAAAGGAGCTTTTTATCCATCCCACATGCAAGCAGTCTCGATAATGACAGATTAGCCGCAAACCAAATGGTATGGGGAGGACAGGGCATGCAGCCACAGGCACACATGCAGAGGTGCAACGAGGCGCAGCCCCTGGTAAGGATGCAACGGGCCGGCGCCACAGCGCCTGCCCTCTGCAGGGCGCCCGGTGTCGCTGCCGCCGCGCGCGCGCGCACCGGTTGGGCGGCGCCTTGATGATGGCCGCAATCGCCGCGCGCTCGGCCGTGTTGGGCTTGGCGCCGCGGTCCTCCAGGCCGCGCGCGCGCCCGCGCGCCAGCTTGGCCGCCTTGAGCTCCGCCGGGCTCTCGCGGCCTACCTACGCGCGCGCGCGCGCGCGCTTGCATCCATGCACTTGAGGCTGAGTGGCCTGTGCTGCCTCGTGCCCTAGCCCTGATGTCGCTTCTCTTTGAAGAGGGTTGCACAAGGGTCTCTGGCCACTCCCATCCCGTCATGCCCCCTGGGCCAGCGCCACATCCGCGAATCGGGGTCAGGCGTGGGTGGGGCCGCCGCCACCTGCGGCAGCGCGTCGCCGCGCGCGGCAGCGCGTCGAGGCCCACAGCCGGCGCCGCCCTGACAAGACACTGGATGCCTAGCGCAGCGCCTCCACCCAGCCAACAGCCGCCACCAGAGATTGGCAGGCAGGGCGGGCGCCTCGCGCGCGCCTCGGGGTCACTGATCTGCGCGAGCGCGAGGCTGCCGCCGCGCTCGCCAGCGGGCGCGCCGGGCGCGCCGACCGGCGGCGGCGCCGGCCGCGCATGCTCGGGCGCGGGCGCGGGCGCGGCCTGCTGCCAGAGCACCGCGTGCGCGAACGCCGGCAGCTCCATCTCCAGGCCCAGCTCCGTGCTGCGCGCTTTCTGCTCCTCCTGCGGCCGGCAGGCAGGGGTGAGCCGCGGGGGCTGCTGCTTGCAGGCCGGATGCCTGCCGGTCCGCGGCACCGTGCATGCCACTCTTGACAGCTGCTGCGGAGTGTCTGCCCAGTGTCCAATCAGCCTCCATTACGTTCAAGAGAAAGCTGTTGCCCACCACCTGGTTGCTGAAGCGCTCCCATTTCACCCAGCAGCACTGCCATACATATCGCGACCTTACAGCCATGGAAGGCTGCCCAGCAAGGCTCTTACAGGTCGCATTCCGAGGGCGCTTGTGACGCTTTGAAGGTATCCACTCTTGACATTTCGTATGAAGGGCTGGCGCGGCGCGCCTCGGCGCGCAGCTGGCGGATCTTGGCGAGCGCCAGCGCGTCCAGCCACTCGATGCCCGCCAGCTCGCCGCGCTCGTACCGCTTTAGCATCTGCTCCAGCCGCCTGCAGCCGCAGCGGCCGGCATCAGGGCACGTGCTGGGAGGCCGGCGCCGGAGGCATTGTACCCGCTGCGAGGAGACAGACCCCACATGTAGCTGCTGACATTGGGAATAAATCACATCTTGCCATGATCATTGTGATAGGGCGGGCTAATCGCAGCTAGCCCAACACATGATATCCAGCACACGAAACGATGGGGTGCGTAGGGTTAGGGCTATGCACAGCGGGCGCGCACCCCAGCTCGCCGCGCTCGGCCACCGGCAGCTTGCCCGGCGTGGCGCTGGGGCAGGCCGCGTCGGCGCGCCGGCCCGGCCACAGGCGCACGCGCTGCAGGCCGGTCTTCAGGCGGCCCTTCTTGCTGAAGAGCGGCATCGCGGCGCCGCCGGCCGGCGCCGGCGGCGCACCCGCCGCGACCGCCCACGCGGTGACCGCCAGCTGCGCGTCGTGCGGCAGGTCGCGGTACTGCGCGCGGCGCACCGCCTTGCGCTCACTGCCACATGCAAGCGCAGCGCCGTGCCGCTAACTCTGCATGTGCCCTCCAGGGCAAGCCCTCCGCCGAGGGCTTTTTGCAACTGTGGGCGGCGCCGTTGGCGCGCTCACACAGACCACCGCCGCGCCCCGGGCAGGTCAAGGCGTTGCGGCGCAGGGGGGAGACTACACGATTGTGCTGGTGTCGGCCGCTGTAGTAGCAGACGCGACAGCGGAGCGGGTCGCTTCAGACACGCCAGCCGAGCGACGCTCCTCGCGGCCGGCAGCGTGTGCGCAGGCACACCGTGCACGGCGCCGCCTGGCTGCACTGACAGTTTGCCAGTGGCAGGGACAGCAGCTCTGGGCGAGCGTCCCGCTCAGGCGCGGCGCGCGCCTTGATCGGGAAGGTCAGCCAGGCGCCCCAGGTGCAGCCGTCCTGAGTGGCCGGCGTGTATGGCGAGCGCGCCGGCAGCGCGAGCACCTCGCCCAGCGCGCACAGCGCGGCCACGACGTACAGCGCCGGCGCGCGCGCCTCCTCGCCGCCGGCGTCCCCGTCGACCGGACGCGCGTGCTGCAGCGCTGGCAGGCGGCCCAGCAGGCGGTCAATCCGCACACGTACCTGCACCGGCAGGCACAAGGTAGGCAGGAGGTAGGCGTCACCGAGCGGTTGTATCAAGTGCTCAATGCTTGTGCGTGAGCATGGGCAGAAACACGGGTGCCAGGCAGCTGCCATGTTTGACGGGAGGGGGCTGCTGCGGCGCACGGGGAGGTTGATATCGCAGCTGAGGTAGAATACAAAGTTGTCGGGCCGCGACGGCATTGCATCTGTGTGCGGCTTCTGCTGCAGCAGTCCGGTGCCGATGAGTAGTATGAGAACTGATGCAGGCTCTAGAGCCCCAGGTCTGCATAGTGCCTTGCTCCGTTTCCGTATGGAAGGCTAGCAGCAGCTACCCAACACCACACCCTGGAGATCAGCTAGCTAGAGAACGGACTGAGAGTTCCAGAAGTCCCCCCCAATTGCTCTCGGTGGCTACCTGTTTGGCCTGTTTGTGTGTGGCTTTCCCAGTGGACCTTGTGTTCTGACCACGCCATCCATACAGGTGAATTAGTTGACCATCCTCTTGTCTGCTCTGACGCTTTCTACTGCAGTACACATGCACTCGCACAACTGGCCTTTTGCAGCAGTCATGTGTGATGCGACTCAGCATTGGCTGATCATTGCCGGCCGAGGGACGCAGGCGCGTCACGTGCTGTCAACTTTGATACAGGCGTGAAGCGGGCTGCAAGCGTCACAAGTGACCATGGGCAAGCTGATGTCACAGTGCGCCCCAGCTTGTTCAAACACCAACTGCTGAGCAAACGCCACGACCCACCAGTCTGCGGAAAGTGAGACACTTGGGTTGTCGGCAGCCGCGGTGTTTAAACGGTGCGCCGCGCTCAGCTGCCGCCGCGGGCGTGCAGGGCCCAGACAAGCCCGCCTGAAGCTGTCCTGACACCAGCCAAGAGCGCGCCCGCCCAGGCCGGCGGCCCGCCCGGCGAGCGGCCCGGAGGCGCAGCCGCGCCCATGCGCCGCTCTGACAGCGACCTGTCCCTGCAGCACTCTTGGCTCGTCGGGGTCCGTGGCTCCCACCTAGACATGCCCACACTGCTCGCCACCAGCCCTCAGTGAGAGCGCCCTTCCCGTCAGCGAGCCCGGCCCGACCAGCAAGGCACCGCACGGGCGCGCAGACAGCCCTCCACTCCCTGCTCTGCAGCCGGCTGACTGGGCGCACGTCAGTTTTCGAGGAGATTGCTCTGATGTCTAATTTTCCCTTGCTGGCAGCTTGTGACGGCCTTCTGACGGGCATCCTTAGGCTTATGCTTTCTGCTCAGCAGGATGTGAGGCACTCTTCTGGCACTGTGCGCCAGCATGAGCTAAGCCTCGTCCCACCATTTTGCTTGTGCATGTTTTTGCTGTTTTCTGGGCATTTTGTATGTACATAGCATCACCTTGCTCTTTGTAGTCAGCTTTGTGGTCAAGCGGTCTGCAACCGCTTGGTGTTTTTTGCATGCTGCCGAGATACCTCTGCTGCTTTGCACCCTGCCTGATGTGAGGCGTCCTCTCTGCGCATGCGCCAGGTAGTAGAGCCGTAGATGCTTGCTCGCTGGACGACACCGGGCGTAATGCTTTTCATGTGATGTACATGTATGATATGACGAAGTGAGTGCTTACCTGTGCACATGTATAGCACACTGTGCTTGTATAGAATGCACAGCGACGTGGATAGGTGTGGGGAGAGTGGCCAAGCATTAAGGATTAGGACGTGCCGGCAGCTTGGCCATTTCAAGCATGTGGTGCAGAGCAACACCGAATGTGTTCCAATGGTATCAACATAGCAGATCGCACAGCGCAAAGAGGGTTCATCAGTGCTTCGCGCTAGCACTTCGAGCGCCTCACGAGCCGCCGCCGGACTCCTCAGGCCGCTGTGAAGCCACTGTGCCGTCCGACGGGCTCCCGCTGCCCGCCTCTGCGACTGTGGCAGCCAGAGCGCCAAAGTAACCGGTGACCGCCTTGAGGCGGCCGTTGAGCACGCAGCGCTCCACCTCGCAGCGCTCCCCGGGCAGCGCCGCTGCGGTGACCTGCCGCGCCAGGCGCGCGGCAGTCGCTTGGCGAGCCCAGACCAGCTGATGCACAAAGAATGGAAGAAAATATGAAAAACCTGCAGTGCCTTAGTTGACCCATCGTCTACCGCCCTTCGACATGCCGCCCTTTGACATGCCACCCTTCGACACACTGAAGAACTGTCCACGAGTTTATGACTACACTATTTCCGTTACCTTAGACCGTGTGCTGCTCCAGGGTCTGGTGTGCTGTGCACCACCACACTGCCTCAGCCACAAGCAGCCAATTCAGGCAGCGGCCCGCGCGCAGCGAGCAGCGCGCCACCTGCGCCAGCAGCGCGTTGCGCGGGAGGAACACCGCGACGCCGCGGCCGCCCGGGCCCAGCGCGCCGCGCCCGGCGGCCAGCAGCTCCGTCAGGCCGACGCCCAGCCCGCCCAGGTCGCCTGCGACGGCGAAGCCGCCGCCCGCGGCGGCATACGCCGGGCCGCCCCAAGGCGGCGACATGAACACAGCGTCCGCCTGCACGTGACAGCAAGCTGCGCATCAGGCAGGTGAGCGCTGAAGGTGAGACGCGCAGTGCGCTTAAGGCTGGGGGAGGCTGGCTCAGTGTATATACGGCTGCATTGCACCCGCCTGCATGCACCGGCAGGGCACGCAGCGCCTTGCCCAGGCATGGCGGTGCTGTCGGCGCACCAGCTGCAGGCAGGCCCGGGCAAGCGGCCATGCCCTGCAGCACCACAGACAAGACCAGTTACATGCCAGGGCTGCATTCGCACAGGGTTTGAATCCCTAAGGGACTGGAACCCTAACACAGCCCGCGCCTGGCGCAGGCGCGGCAGCACCGACAGCGCATCGCACACAATCAGGTCCAGGCGCTGCGCGACGCCGTACAGCGCAGCATTGTGCGCGGCCGCCGCCAGGCGCGCCGCGCTCGTGTCCAGCCCGAGCACTGCGCCACACGCGGCCGCCAGCTGCACCGCGTTGCCTCCCGCGCCCGTGAACGCGTCCACCACCAGCTGCCCCGCCAACCGGCCTGCGCCGCCCAGCACACAAAAATATTTCGACACAGGATATGTATCATCATGACGAGATGCCCTGGCACCACCCACCGAGGCGTGTCGTGCCACACATGTGCAAATTATTGCATTGTCGCTAGAACGGGCTGGGGTGCCTGTGGCATCGTTGGGGACGTCCGCACCGCACCATACGCAGCCACACGGGCGTGTGCGCCCTGCTCATGTACCATCACCTGCCGCCACACCATATCATGGCTGGGAGGGCAGGGCGCGCGCGCGTGTGGCACGGCGACGGCCTCAGGCACGGCAAAATGCCGGGCCTTGGCGCCCATGCGCGCGCCCCCAGGAGTCTATGGGCTGGTGACTGAGCGGGCGCGCACGCGCGTGGTGCGCGGCGACGACCTCCGGCGTGGCGGAGAACCAGGCCTCGGCGTCCATGCGCACGCCCGCGTCGTAGCGCGACCACAGGCTGTAGCGCTGCATCCAGTACTTTACCAGCTCGGCGGGCACCTGGCGCGCCGCGCGCCGCGGCGCGTCGGCGGCGCGGGCGCAGGCGGGCCCGCTGCGCTGCCAGGGCGACAGCGCTGCTCCTGCAAATTGAGCTACACGCGTCTGGGCTAGGCATGCCTCGGCGCTTGGGCGAGACAGAAATCCAGTTACTCTGTCCACAACCACAGTGATGCCGTAGGTGGAAGCTGGTTCTCACGCCCGGGCAGCACCAAGGTTACGCCGCTGCATACATTACCATGTGGGCTATGCATGAATGAGCCACGCGCAGCCGCTTGCGCACAGCGTTCAAAAGGTGCGTCAGTGGTCGGCGGTCTGGCGGGCGCGCCTCCAGGCGGGCGCGCTGGCTGACGGTCGGCCAACGCACAACCGCGCGCGCAGCACATGCGCCGCGGCCACCTGCCGCCGCCGCCGGCTCGTCCGGCGGCGCGGCCGCCTCGGCCGCGCCGCGCGGCGCCAGCAGCGGCGCCTCGGCCGCGAGAACCCCGGCCAGCGCCGCGGCGGCCGTGCTCGAGTCAATTCCGGAACCGGACCGCAGCTCCGCGCCAGCCGAGGGCGCGCCAGTCGCGGCCTCGTCCGCAGCGCCGCTGCCCGCCGCGGCCGCGGCGGCGTCTGAGGCCGCGGCGGACGCGGCGTCCGAGCCGGACGACTCGAAGCGCATGTGGGCGCCCGGCAGCGGCGCGGCCGCCCCCAGGGCCAGGAAGCCCGCTGGCAGCAGGCCCGTGGTCTCCATGCGCCGCCCGCCGCCCAGCCTGCCACAGGCACCGTCGCCGGCCCGGCCCTCTGCGCGCTGCTCGCCGCCCGCCTCGCCAAAAGCCCCGCCACCAAGCCCTGCCTCCTCGCGCACGCCCCCCGCCCTGCGGCAGGCCCCGTCGCCGCCGCCCGCCGCAGCAGCACTGTCGCCGTCCAGGGCGCGGGCGTCGCCCGCGGCGCCATCAGCAGCATCGCACACCGCGTGGTCGCCGGCAAGGCTATCGTGCGCGCCTCCGCTGCCGCAACGGCTTGCTGTGGCGCAGCTGGGGCCGCATAGCTGCGCTGCCGTGGCAGGCGCCAACCCGAAGGCCGCGCCACTGTCTGCACGCGGTGACGCCACGCCCCCCGGCGACTGCTCGCTGGCCGCATCCGCCTGCACTCCGAGCCCCACATCGGGCGCCCGCTGTTCACGCTCACCAGGTATCGGCCTCTGCGCTGCGTCAGGCGCGCTCGCATCGAAGCCATGCAGCGGACGCCTGGCGCCTGTACCCCCTGGCGGCGCCTGCTGGTCTGCATGCCTCGCCGGCTCCGCCCCCGTGTCCGGCGCCCGCGCCTCCGCCACGCCCCGCTCAGCCCGCCTGGCCGGCGCGGCGTGCGCGCGCGCGTCGGCCGCCAGCGCGCCGCGCGCCTCGGCCGCGTCTGGCAGGGCTTGCAAGGCGCTCGGCGCGCACTCGCCTATGCCATCCGCAGCTGCCCATGCGGCAGAGGCCCCGTCGGGCGCGGGCTTGCAATCGGCTGGCTGCGGGGTTGCGGCAGCTGCGCCACCCTCAGCGACAGCAGCCGCGGCTGAGGCCGCCTCTTCAGGCCAGGCGCCGTCCATGCCCGGCATGGGCACATAGCCCTCTTCCGGCACATGCCACTGCGTCTCCTGATGCCCCGAGCGCAGGGTCAGGCAGGGTTAGGGTAGGGCTGACAGGCCGCGCCGGAGGTGCATACGCATGTGCAGAAAGGCAATGACAGAGCATGCGCCGCCCAGCGCGCGCATCCGCAGGCAGGCCGGCGGTGGGCTGCATGTGCGCGGTGGCGACGCCTGCGCTGCGAGGCCGCACGGGCGCCGCGGCGCCGGGCGCGCACACTGGCGTTGGCGCGGCCGCGCCTGCGTGGCCTCGCGGTAGTAGTAGAGGTGGCCGCTGGCGTAGTCGTACGCCTGCTGCCACTGCTCCGGCCGCGCCAGCGCAGGCCACTCCAAGGCGCCGGCGCCATGGCCACCCTCGCCAGCCGGTACATCGGCGCCCTCCTCCCCCGAGCGGGCGCTGCTGGCGGCCTCCTCAGCGCACGTCAGCGCGCCGTCGGCCGCGCCGCTGCCCGGCAGGCCGTACGCGGCGGGCGCCTCCCCAACGTCGCCGCCGCTGCCTGAGCGGCGCGCGGCGGGCTCGCAGCTGCGCAGCGCCGCGCTCTCCGGGGCGCGCAGTGCGCCGCCGGCAGCGCTCGGCGGGTCGGCGGGCTCCGACTGCGAGGCCGCCTCGGCGACGAGCTGGCTGCCGCCCGGGCTGGCCCGCTGCCTGGCCTGCCTGCGCTTCTGCCGGACCTGCCCGCGCAGCCGGCTCAAGGCATGAGGCTTGTCTACAGCAACCAAGCCGGGTGCCGCAGCTTGAAGGGAGGAACTTGAAGGGAGCAATTTACTTGCGTGCCGCAGGGGGCTGCGGCGCACCGGCTGCGCGCCAAAGGCCGTGGGCAGGCCCAGCGCCGCCAGCGCGGCCGCCTCCTCGGCGTCCACCTCAAGGTCGGGCGCGCTGGCCCGCTCGGCGCGCGCAGCGGGGGCATCACGCGGCTCCCCGCTGGCTGCCAACCCATCCTGCTTCACACATGCACGCAAATCAGCTGTGACCAGTGTGTGCTTCGGCAACGGCAGGAGCGTTACCGCTGCGGCGCTTCTGCTCACCTGCTGGCTGCTGCGCAGGCTCCCTGGTGATCGCGGCAGTCTGCAGTGCGCCCGCTCAGGTGTGAGCGACTTGCCAGCTCACATGAGATGGACTGCGCGGACGGGTGAGCACGGCCTACCCCACAAGTCCAACGTCTTCCAGGTACACTGTGGTGAGGAGCAGGCCATGCAGCTGCAGCGGCTGACCATACTCTAGGGGAATGTCCAACGCAGTCAGAACCTCTATGCCTTCAAACACGCCGACGGCCATCAGGCATGGCAGGCAGAGCTAGCCTACAACAGCACATCCCGAGAATATACATGATCGGCGGAACTCCACACCTACTGTAACACCAACCAACACGGCAGTTTCACAAACTGTTTGTCACAAACATGACCGGCGACACACACACCCCCTCCATGCACACTGTACAGGTGGAGAACTTCCCTCTAATTTCAAGTGCAGTTCTCATGCATGTTTGCATACGACACTAAAAGCATGCCCCTCCCCCTCCCCGCCGGCCGGCTGCATTAGGAGCGAGCTGGCAGGCGCACGCACATCGGTGCGCCTGCTCACAAACCAACCCACGCGCAGCCTTGTCTGCATGTATGCTCTGCCTGTGCGGCGGGCCATGTCACTGCAAGTTCATTCCATATGCAGCTGCCAAGCGCTCATCGCAGCCATAGCCAAGCCTGTGCTGATGATAGCCAGCTGTCGCAGAGCGCGCGTAGCCATCGGCCGCCCGCATGATCCCCCGCCCCTACGTCACGTGCGCAGGCCGCTCGCGACGCCAGACGATGACCATACCGTCGGCGTCGGCCGATGCCAGCAGCTGGCCGTCAAAGCTCCAGCCGACGTCCAGTACGGGCGCGGCATGGCCCTGGGTGTCACAAGAGTTCATTTGACCGCTACAGCGTACACAATACACGCATGCGGGGTCACAAGAGTTTGACTTCGACCAGCGTGCACAACATACGCATGCGGCATGACTGCAGACGCTGACCGTCCTGTCCTGTCGACTACCGAGGTTATTCCGCACGAATCAGCGCGCCACGCGCCGAGCGACCTGAGGCCACTCTGTGTGAGCAACCGCCAGGCCTGCAGGCACCCAGCACGGTATGCTCGCGCCTGCAGCTTGTTGACGACAATCGGCGGCTGACCGGCCCGCGACGCGTCCCAGACGACCACGCCGCCGTCGCGCGCACCGGCGGCCACATACTCCCGCTCGCCCGCGGACGCCGGCGGGCACAGCGCCGCGCGCGACCCGCGCGCGCCCTCCGGCAGCTGCGCCGCCGCGAGCGACTCCGCGCGGCCCGCGCCGTCCGGCACCCTGCGCGGGTTAGGGTTGGGTTTATGGTAGAGTATCCTTCCGGCACCCTGCGCGGCGCCTAGGGCCGGTCGCCCGCGCCTCTGCGCCTGGCCGCGTCCCCGCGGCCCGGGCGCGCCTGCCCTGCACGGGGCTCACGCCCAGCACCGCCCCCTGCTGAGGTCGCGGGTGCTGCTCTCGCCTGTCCGGCAGCCGCGAGCGCGTTCCTGCGCTCCGAGTAACGAGCGCCCTGGCGTGGCCCGCCGCGTTGGCCCGCCCTCGCTTATGCACGCCGCGCTTCAGGGAAGCGTTTGCAGCTCACAAGCTAGCCAGAGCCAAGCGCGTCTGGCGAAATCACTTGCGATGGACGACGCCCCACGGGACTTGTTTGCCAAGTTCGAAATCCCAGCGCCTACGAGCTGGCCTGCTGCCGCGGTCAGGTCAGGCACGCGAACGACCAGCATGTTCACACAATCTAGCCCACTACATCACTCTCAACTTCACACCTCTGCACCTCTCTATCCGCGGAAGACGCAGCGGAAGAGGGGTGAGGCGCAGCGGAGTAGAGGAGCCTGCTTGCTGGCCGTCCGCGTGGTCAACGTGCACGCGACAGCAGGCCAGCTCGTAGGCGTCGGGATTTGCGAAGTCAGCCTGAAATGCTGGGGCTTCGTCCATTGCAAGTGATCTTGCCAAACGCCCTTGGTTCTGGCTAGCTTGTGGCGTTCTGCAGGCGCTTCTGTCGCGCAACGCCCACGAGGCGCCCAGCAAAAGTCCGCATGCGCGCCTGTAGAAGCAGAGCCAGCCGTCGGCGGCCAGGGAGAGCAGCGTCGGTCCGCGCGCCCATGCCGCATAGGCCACGCGCTGCAAACTCACCACCGGCGCCGGGCGCGCGTCGGCCGGCAGCACGCTGCGCAGCACAGCACGCGCTGCTGTCAGGGAGCCAAGACCAAGACCAAGGGCTGTTCTCAGTGCGATACACCATTTGCTGTCAGGATAGAACCAGCGATGTAATCACAGTGCCAGGGTAGGCAGAGCGGCAGACGCGCCCAGGGCTCCACGCTTTTTGTGCGCCATTGCATTATCACAACCTGTTGCTAGCGCCTGCTTCAGCATGCAGACCATGTCTGCGACACAGTCGGTCTGCGCACGCGGCCTGCCCTCATAGCAACCCTCGCTATGGGCGCGCCTGCGCGCCAGGTGCACCAGGCCGTACAGCGCGCCGGCGCGAATCTCGCAGCGCAGCGTGTGCACGTGGCCCCGCGCGTCCGCCACGAAGAGCAACGTTGGTGTGGCGGCCAGCGCGGTCGCGGCGCCGCCGCCCGGCAGCCGCGCCCGGTCCTGTGCACGCCGGTATACCGTTGCACGCCGGTATACCCCTGTCTGCATGACGCCGAACAGCCAAGAGTGTCATACAGCGGACCCAGATCACGAAAAGATGCGACGGCATGCCCGCCCGTAGCACTCACCAGTGATGCAAAACCCAAACAAGGGCACTTTGCGTCCTCGCGCGCGACGATGCGCGCTATGAAACAGCGCGCGCATGCAGAGCAGGCCCGCGCGGCGACCCCGGGCGCGCCTTAGTAGCCTTGCCGATGTTGAGGTTGTACGCGGCGACGTCGCCGGCCGCCGTGCCCACCAGCGCCAGGTTCTGGTTGACCTGGTGGAATGCGGCGCAGCGCGCGGGGCCATCGGCGCGCAGCACCCGCAGCTGCGCGCCGCCCGGCAGCGGACGCTCGTCAGCGGCGCGCGCGCGAGCGGCGCGCCGCGCTCAAGGCCCCGGTGAGCGCGGCGTGACTTGTGCCACGGCACCAAGGCAGCTCACATGCAGAGATGCGCGCTTGCGGCATGCTCACGGACTGCGCAGGGCGGTCTGCAGTCAGCTCAGCCACAGTGGACGTGTCCCCTCCACATGCTCTTTCAAGTCTTGACAGACGCGCACTACGTGCGTGTGGCACACGCTGCATCACGATCCAACTCTAAAAAGGGTTTCACTGCAGCTTCTGGGTGACTGCCTGCGCGGCCCTGGCGCACACCAGCTGCCCACTGTCGATCAGCCAGACGCAGATGCTGCCATCCTCCGCGGCGGCCAGCAGCCGGTCATTGTCCATTCCCCAGTCGAGGTCCGTCACAGCCGGCGCGCTGCCGGCGCTGTCGGCGCGCATGCCCTGCCCGGCGCCAGCCTGCAGGCATGCCACTGTCACAGCAGTGCGCTGGCACGCACTGGTGGACACTAGCACACCAGTTGAAAATAGTTCTCAAGTAGGAGCGGTGCCGTCGACTGGGCAAAATACGCGCACTGACACCCGCTGCATGCTGCGGCGGCAGCCACACATGGTCCCTGCATGCGCATGAGATGCAGCCCCCCCATAATACCCCGGGCCGTGCCTGCGCGCTCCTCCCGCTCGACCCAGGCGCGGGTGCCGGCGCCTTGCCGTCGGACTGCTGTGGCGCAGGCTGGGGCACCCTGAGGACCTGCGCAGCGGCGGTTGTGGTTTGAAGGGCCGGCATGATTAGGCGCTCGTTACACAGTGCATTGCAGAAGAGCTGCAAGCTTGACACAGTCGCTGTGCTGTGCGCCTGCAGACGCAGTCAGGTGCCCGGCGCTGCGGCAGGAGGTACTCACCATTTACATTTTCCACATACGCCCATGGCCATGTCCAGGACGTGATATGTGAAACGGGTACGGGTCTGCGCTTGGCTGCACAGCCGCGGGAGCGGCGTGCGCATCTGGGGCCAGGGTCAGGGCTGGCATATTGCACGGCTTGGGGCGGGCTGCAGGAGGGGAAGGACGGACGTGGAGCAGGCGCGGCGCGTCGCCGAGCATGGCCACGCGCACAGTGCCGTCAGCCGCGCCCCAGGCCAGCAGCTCCGAGCTCAGCCGGCCGAAGCGCAGCACGGTCGCGCGCGCCCGGCCGTCGTCGAAGATGTGCTTCATGCCTGCCAGCGGCCGTGCCGCTTCAAATATCATGCTCCCGTTGCCAAGCGCCTGAGGAGAGTAGTCATAAGGCGCGGTGGGTCAGTGTTGATGCTGTCGCAAGGACCAGACAATGACCACGAGCTAGCTCTGTCACAACCCTGGCGTCTGGGAAAGCGCGCGAGCAGTGCTGCACACTCATTTGAGACGCCAACTCAGGTTGTCAGCGCAAACACAGCTGTGGCACTGGCCTGCCGAGGTGCAAACCTGTCAGCTGCAGAAGCATGGACTGGCACAGGGCGCGGCCCCTCTGCAGCTTTAGCACTTATTTGAGAACGAGAGCACGGCACCACTGGCCGCGCCTGCAAAGCCATATGTCGGCACCGGCTGGCCGACCAGCCCGCTGTGCGCTGGTGCAGCTGAGCCAGCTGTGCGTTCCGAGCGCTCCACTGTCACATGATCTGTCGCGCTGCGCGCCAACGCAGCCAGCGCCACGTCGGGGAAGCCGTGCTCCTTGGCGTGCGCAACAAACGCGCGGTATGCGCCGTACGTCGCGCCATCCAGGCTCCACAGCTCCCGCGCAACCTACGTCGCAAGTTGGAGCACTGTCGGTGCTTCATACTATATGAAGCCCATCAGCACCTTTGTGAGGTATCAGACTGCTCGTTTTCTGGCCAGTGTAGAGCGCAGCAACCAGGCAAGGCATAAGCACTGGAGGTGCAGCTGTGCAGAAGGCGCAGGTGCCTTTCTGCTGCCCTGAACCGAGCACAGACCTTGTGCTGGACGCTCTTCCGCTCCCACAAGTAGCCGCGCAGGCCCACGTTCACCATCGCCCGAACGAGGGGCGGCCCCAGGGGGCATGCGCACAGCGGGCTCGATCGAGTCCCAACGGATGCTTGCGTGAGCGTCCAGGCACTGCAGATAGATATCAGCTCCTCCTGACTCCCACCACCGTTCTGACTCCTTTCCAGCACAGCTCTCTTGTTCCTTTTCACCAAGGCCTGCTGCTTGTTCTTCAAGTACGAGTAGGACAAGCCTGGAACATCTCTGTGCACTAGCAAACTACGAGGACAGCTTACAGCTTGCGGAAGACTCGTACTCAGCGCCAGCAGCAGAGCAGGTATGAGAATGCATGTTCAAACCACCATGCGAGTTATACGGCATATTGACGTAGTCTTGCAGAGTAAAAGTGTTATGAAGATGTGAATGAGTCTATACAAGTAAAAACAAGAGTGCTCCTGGCGCTAAGTACTGCAGTGGCGCGCAGTGCACGAAACTCAACGCAATGTCAAAGGGGCGGGTCCTCATCGGGCTCTCCGGCGTGGACTATGTTACGTGCGGCATCCCGCTTCTACCGAAGTTCGTCATGTGTCTGCCTTACCAAACCAGAGTATGGACTGCATGCAAGCATCAACATCACATCGTGTCTTGTGTTTTGCACAGGCTGCAGAGTGGTAGGAAGCAGAAGACCGGTTGCTTCCTGAAGGAGCTCACGCAGCCTCTGGGCAAGCTAGTGGCTGCCGGCTATGATGTGGAGGTGCGCTCCGCTTGTGCGTGTAGCGTGTTCAGAGCCAGGTCCTGCTCACAGATAGACGCGGACTCGTGAGTTGCTGTTCACACTGCGTCTCATTTATTTTCCTGCAACACTGACAATGGAAGCAGGTGTTTCAACTATGCATGCGCTTGCCTGCAGCGTTTGTGGCCAAAGCAGGCAACATGTCCAGCTGTGTATGTAAGCCGCGGCGCGCCCCCGCAGTTTGCCAACCCCAACGGCTCCGTGCCCGCGATCGACCCCATGAGCCTGTCCAACATCTGGTTCCTGCCCAGCTGGGGCGAGCTGGCCAGGCAGCAGAAGCTGCTGGCGCAAGTCGCGGAGAGCAGCAACTTTCGCAGCCCGCGCCGCTACGCCGACATCTCCGACGCGGAGCTGGGCCAGTACGCGGGCGTCTTCCTGCCGGGCGGTGCGCGCTGCGCCAGGCGCCTCCTGTGCGTGGAAGCAGTGACTGGACTTGCGCAACCAGTTCTCAAACTCGCCTCTTTCTTGTATCACCCTTTCACTTTCCGCTTATGGTTGACCCCACACATTATTTCCATGATGCGAGTGATGCAGCAGCCCTGACCGCAAGAAACATGTGCAATATGGTACTGCTGCGTTCTCACTTGACAAACTGCGAGCAAGACCATGCCAGCCTGTGACGAGCAGCGGCTGTGTCACAATACAGACAGTCTTGCACTCTGAAGAGGCGGGATGCAGGCCATGCGCCGCTGGAGGACCTGAAGGATGACAAGGGCCTGGGCCGCATCCTGCTGCACTTCCACCGCGCGCAGCGGCCCACCGCCATCATCTGCCACGCACCCATCGCCCTGCTGTCTGCCAAGGAGGCGCGCCGCCAAGCACCATGGGGCATGCAGAGACAGAGCAGATGCTACTCATCATGACGTGGTCAGTCACTGCACGTCTGCCTGTGCACGCATCACGGCGTGTCTGTATGAAGCTGGCCTACAAGCAGAGCTGTTGCAGTGACAATATATGTACATGTGACACCTGGCACCGTGCAGAGAGACAATGGCCTAAACAGGCAGCCTGCTGCATGCACAGCAGCAGAGCGGCTGACCCTGCGCGCGCGCCAGGCCGCGCCCGGGCAGCCGTGGGCGTACGCGGGGTACAAGCTGACCGTCTACTCCAACCTGGAGGAGAAGCTGAACGACCTGCTGTGGTGGGACACGGTGCCCAAGGCGCGCCCGGCCGCGCGGCGCACACCGGGCATGCTGAGTGGTGCATGCCGGGCATGCCGAGCGGTGCATGTCGGGCATGCCGAGCGGTGCATGCCGAGCGGTGCATGCTGAGCGGTGCATGGGCAGCCGGGAGGCTGCCCCAGCCCTGGCCGCTGGGCGTGCTGAAACTCCATCACAAGCGCCTGAGCGTATGAAGCCCGAGCACTGCACTGGCCGGGCATGTCTGGCGTTAGCTGCAGGCACAGACACGTCCGTTACGGCATGCAGTCGCAAGCGTGATCAGGCCCCACCCGGCGTCTGCTCTGCTCGGGTGGCCTCTTGCCAGCGTGATCTGCTGACTTCCTGCACACTCTTGATTGGCTACGCATCATAACGCCTGCCACACTAGTACATGCCGACACATTGTAAACGCTGCTACAACATTGGCCACCTCCATCAGCAGGTCGGCCTTTTACAGATTTGCACGGCGTCCATGGTGCGCGCGTTGCAGCCCGCAGCTGATGAAGAGTGCACACGGGCGTGCAGGCGGAGACGATGCTGCGCCAGGCGGGCGCGGCCGTCCAGGTCAGCTGGCCGCTGTTTCCGCATGTCGTGCGCGACCGCGAGCTCATCTCCGGCCAGGGGCCCACCTCTGCCCTCGGCCTGGGCGCGGCGTTGGTGAGCGCGCTCCAGGGCGCCAAGCACTGACCAAGGCACTCTCGGGGCCGCGGTGTAGTCAGGTGCGAGGGTCCTGTGGTACATGCCCGCGCGCATGCTTGTCAGGCATGCTCCGCTCATTTCATCTAGGTCCAATTCAGGCAGGTTCCCTTTTTTACGGTGGTGCGCGCGACAAGCTCTGCTCCGCTTCCCGGAGATAGAGAGGTTTGCCGAGCATGTCGCCGGCCGATGCGTTATAGCTAGCTCCTTCACTAGCGCGCCTGTGCGACCACATTAGCTTGTCCAAGGGTCGCCTGCCACTTCATTAGTCTGTGCCTAAAGTCTGGCAATTCCGCGTGCATGTTCAGGCGAGTAGTCGTGACATGGCAGTAGGTGCTGTGCATTCTTTGTGTACGTGTGTGTGCGTCTCCGGAGCAATGCTGTTGCCTGACACATCGAGGCGGTCACTGTAGATGCATGCGCAGCAAATGCCTGGATTGCATGTTAGTGTTTGGCACAACACCTACCCAGTGTCCACGAGCCATGTCTCTGCAACACACTACCTTGCCCTGTGCTTTCCCCAGTGCTCCTACATTTTCAAGTGTCAGACACTGCTCAGCAGTGCTCGAGCCTGGCAGGACTGCTGCCTACCCTTGAAGTGAAACATGAAGTGAGCTTAAAAGTGTGACAGTGCACGCCGCCGGCCACGGCCAGATGTCGCACATGGCATCACAAAAGGCCCTATAAGGTCTGCAAGCGCGGTGGCCAGACCGGCCACCGCATGCATACACCTGTGGCTCGCCGCTGGGAGAAGGTGCCAACACCGAATATGCATGCGTCCGCCGCCCGTGCCACAGCCAGCCGCGTCTGCCTCCTTCCAAAGCCAAACAATGCCATGCGCTGTCCTACCGCCTGGTATGCAGCGGCAGCCGCCGCACTGATCAGCCCGCCCAGGCCCGACTTCACGTTAATGGGACAGCGCCTCATCACACCTGCCTGGCCTGACCACCTCACAGCTTGCCGCCGGCGGCCCGCCGCGCTGCGCGGCGCTACAAGCGGCTGCGCTACAAGCGGCTGTGCATGCCGCCGGCCACGACGAGCGTCTCGCCGGTCACGTACGCCGCGTCGGCCGACGCCAGGTACGCGACCGCGGCCGCCATGTCGCCCGGCGTGCCCAGGCGGCCCAGGAACGTGCGCGCGCGGCTCGCGTCCGCCATCGCCGGCGTCTCCACCAGCGCGGCCGCGAACTTGGTCGGCACCGTGCCTGCGCGCGCGCGCGCGTGAGCCGGCGCCCGACTTCGCTTCACGCCCTGTCGCATATCGGTGCAACGGTGCAACGAGGCGCTCGATAACAAGGATGGGCTTGGTGCGCCACCGCGCCTATAGTACCTCACGCTTGTTTTTCATGGAGCACAACACGCCAGATTGGAAAACCTGAGAGCTGCGGCAGGCACGTCTGGCGCGTCGCAAGGGGCCCACGGCCAGCCTGACCAGCACGCGCACGCCCGGCAGGCAGGCCGCGCGGCAGGGCAGTCGGGGGCCGGTGCCGGGGCGGCCGCGGGCGCGCCCGGCGCGACGCAGTTGACCCGGATGCCGGCCGGGCCGAGCTCCTCCGCGAGCGCCTTGGACAGCGCGACGAGCGCGGTCTTGCTGACCGCGTACAGCGCGATCGGCGCCTCCGCGCGGTATGCGGTGTACGAGCTGACAAATACGATGCTGCCGCCCTGCGCGCCGCGGCGCGCGCCGGCTTCGGGGCTGCCTCGCTGCAGGGCGGCGCTGCCGAGCAGCCGCATGCGAGCGAACTCCGAGCATGCAATGGAGCGAGACTGGACAACCATTTGGACCTCAGGCGCAGGGGCACCCATCCATCTGCATGGCGACGATCAGGGACACAGCGCCTGTCAAAAGAAGCCCGCCGCCGCCAGCCCTTCAGGGGCCAGGAGCATGGATACCACTGAGCTCTATGCCGCACACAGAGCACGCGTCCTGCGAGCCCGGGCGGCTGTCCGGCGCAGGGATGCAGGGCAGGAGCGCGCGCCTCGCGCATGAGCGGCCGCACGGCGCGGCAGAGCGTGATCGCGGCCTTCACGTTGATGTCCAGCACCTTAACGATCGCCGAGTTGGGCATGTCCAAGATGAGCCCCGCCGCCGGGTTGACCGCCGCGTTGGACACGAGCGCGTCCACGCGGCCGAAGCTGTCGCGCGCGAGCGCCGCCAGCCGCTCCAGGTCTGCCGGCGCGCCGACATGCGCGGCGCAGCCGACCGCCTCAATGCCGCGCGCGCGCAGGTCGCGCAGCGCCTCGTCCACGTTTGCCTGCGCGCCCGCAGCTGGATCAGGGCACACGCGGCAGCGCGCGCGCAAGTATGATCGCCACGTGCCAGCCGAGTAGCCGCATAGGTGGTGTGCGCGCGCCGAGGCGCGCTGCTGTGCCGCGGCTTGGTGACCCCGGTGTTAAGTTCGCTGGCTACTTGTGCTAGGCCTTAATCACACAAGCAGCCTGCGCGCCTGCCCCTGTACGTGCGTCTAGCCAGCCCAAGCTGTCGCACTCCAGGCGCCAGGCACCCCAGGTCTGCCAGCGCGCCTAGTGCACTGCAGGCAGCTGCCTCAGTACTGCGGCACTTGTCAGGCACCGCCCCGTCCGTTTGGACTGCGGCACACCGCTCTTACTATGTGAACCAGTGTGTAACAAAGCGGTGGAGCCGCAGCAAAAGCACCCGAGTGTTTTGCCAGCACTTCTGCGGGCAAGCTGCTGTCACGTGGCACGGCGCCTAAGTCCAGAGCACAGCAGCCATAATGTGCCAACACATATGATATAGCAGTGCCTGGCTGCTGGCTGCCCACTTAGCAGCCCGCAAGCTCGTATCCTTCACGGACTTGCAGACCTTGCAGCGGGCAATAATAGCAGGCAACCCACAGCTTGTCCACAGCGCATAGGCGCCCACCACCACTGCAATATGTCTGGTGAGGCAGCATTACGCTACAGAGCAGGTAAGGTAAGGAAAGGCGCTACGCAAGATGCTGCTGGGACATCTCACCTGCCTCCGGGAGCAGATGACCAGCCTGGCGCCTTCCTCGCCCAGCCTGTGCGCAATCCCAAGCCCGATGCCCGCTGTCGCGGCTGTGATTAACGCCACTTTTCCTTCAAAACGCCGGCACTGCGGCTTGTCCATCTGTGCACCCACAGTAGCACACCAGCTGTACCCCTTGTCAGCCCCCCTGTCCTCAAACCTTGTCCAGGCTTCAACAACCTTCCTTGCCGGCCTTGCAAGTTAGTGTTGCTAGTGGTCAGGAGCGAGCAGACGTCCTATTTATTATACAGCCACACACACGAAGAGCGCCTGATTGCAGAGTTGAGTCAGCCCGAAGAGCACCCTTGTTAGGGCTGATGACCTAGGCAGACAAGCAGCGTCTGCGCAAGCCGCCGGCCTCTCTCCCCAACGATTGAGCCTCCTTCGCGCTTGAAGGTCCGTCTAAAGCGTCCTGTGTTTGCTTCACGACGTGTTGCTGCGGCGTGCATCCACTGAAGGCTAAGCGCCGTGCTTGCGCAGGTCCCCGCGACCTGTGGTTAAAGCGCAAACCTCTGCAATGGGCTTCGCCGAGATATGGGACAGCCACAACAACACGCACGGCAAGGGCGGCCGCCAGTGGTGCGCGCGCGCCCTGCGCGCCGTCGCGCCGCAGGCTCTTCCGGATATCGGGAGCTTGCGCTGAGAGCTGTGTGCGGTCACCAGTTGTGCAGCAGGCTCTTCTGGACACCGGGAACTTGCAGTGAGTGCCGTGTGCGGCCGCGCAGCCGCATCTGCGCCAACCACTGGGGCCTGATCCGCAAGTACGGGCTCAACATATGCCGGCAGTGCTTCCGCGAGTACGCCAAGGACATCGGCTTTGTCAAGGCGCGCGGCCGCGCGCCTCAGAGCTTGGCCTCCGGTCACTGCTGCGCACCTTGGAGCTTGGTCTTCGCTTCCTGCTGCGCGCCTTGGAGCTCGGCCTTCGTTCATTGCTGCGCTGTCCTGCTCGGCGCGGGGCTGCGACGGGGCGCCTGAGCTGGCTGACTGGGCTGTGTGCGCGCCGCAGTACCGCTGAGCGCTCCTGCGCGCTACACGGCGGCGCACCCTGGCGAAGCGTTGCTCCGCCTGACTGTGCTGTTTGCGTAGCATAGACTGGTTTGTGAGCAGTGAGTGCCCTTATATGTAATAGATACTATAGATACAAGAGTTGCATAGCGCGAGCTGCAGTAGCAAAGAACAGTCCCTTTCACAGCCTGGTTCGTAGCACCGGCGCGCGCGCGGTGCAGGCCAGCGCAAGGCACAAACACTGAGCGCGGCATGCCCTGCGCCCTGTCTGAGCACTCGCTAGCTTTGCACGACCAGCGTCAAACATTGGATTTAAAGTGCAAACCCTGGTAATAGGACAAGAAACACGGCTGGGTCGCATAGACAAGCGGCCCAGGTTTCAGCGCATTGCTCACCTAGCACCGCAGTAGCCGGCTGCACGCCCACATCACAAACCTGCACCTGCAACACTATTCCCGCACCCTCTCCATTATTCACCACATCCTTCTATTCATTTCAAGTCTCACCTGCCCAGTACTTCATCCTTCGCAATTACAGCCCAACCACAAGCTGCCCCCGCGCTTAGCTAGCAATGCTGCAGGAGCAGGCTGTGTGAATATGCCCAAGCTGCATGTCTGGGTCACCTGTGACCGCATCACCTGTCCCCCACAAGAGACACCCGTCTCCCAGCGGCCCACTAGGGACTTCAGACGAAACAGAACATGGACGCGCGGCAAGCACTGGGTGCACAGACATGAACAGGGTGTTAGCCAACACAGTGTTTCCTGTTGACAGAACACGCAAGGCGCAGCCTGTCCCTGCTGCAGCCGGCCGTGGCGGCCCTGACTGCAGCACCCAGGTTGCGAGATGGTATCAGCATTCCCTGGCTCCACACAGCCAGCAAAATCATCCCGACTCAGGACGCAAGCAGGGCGGCAGTGAGCCGCCTGCCTGGGGCGACAGCGGACAGGACAGGACGGCGCGCGGGCCGCCCGTCAGTGCGGGAGGAAGGACACAAGCAGGATGACGCCCAGGACGACGCTGACGGCCAGCAGGATGAAGCACATCTTGTTGCGCGCGCCGCGCTGGCTGCGCTCCGCGGCGCGCAGCTGCCCGCCCGCCTCGGCCGTGCGGTCGGCAGCGCGCGTGATGTTGGACTCGATGTCGTCCAGCATCATGCCCTGGTCGTTCACCAGCACCGCCAGGTCCTGCGCGGTCACAGCCCTAGGGTATTGCACATAGGGTGCGTTAGGGTATTTCACACATAGGGCACAAAAACGGAGACCCGACATATAAGAAGGATCACAGGCATGCCTGCAAGGCAGGCGCGGAGGGCCCTGCGGGCCGGCGGAGGGCTGTCTGCATGCAGCCGCCAGGGCCACACTGATGCATGCGTGCATGCGCATTGACGCTGAAACATAACAGCGGGCCACAGAGCCAGCTGTACACCAATTGGAGCGCATCTCGCATGCACCTGCGCAGGCAGAAACACTCCAGGCTATCAAAAGACCTGGCAAACAGCCCGCGAGCGCCACATGCTAGGGCCCTAGGAGGAGGCCCCGCGCGCCACACGCTGGGGCCCTAGGCCAAGCACGCGCACCCCACACTAGGGCCCTCGGCCGAGCACGCACGCCACACGCTGGGGCCCCAGGTCGAGGCCCCGCGCGCGTCACACTGGTACCCTAGGTCCCTGGACAAAAGCCCCGCGCGCGCGCCTGGAAGATCTCGTTGACCTCGCCGATCTGCTGCGCGATCTCGGTGATCCCCTGGTCCCGCTCCTCGATCAGCGCCTCGTTGTAGCTCATCTCGTTCTCTAGCGCGGCACCGCCGGCCTGCTTCTGCTCCTGCGGCAGGGGCGCCGCGGCTGGAGCGGTCAGCCCCAGGGCACACGGCGAGGTATGCAAGCGTCTCGCCGAACACCACCCGGCTGAGACAAGAAGAAGAGCGTGAGCGCCTCGCATGTGTCCCAGGCAAAGAGAGTCGCTGAAGTCTCCACCCAATAAGTGCTGGAGCCTGCCCTCTTCAAAGTGCCTCTACCGTGAGTTTGCATGCCTTTGTCGATCAATCCATACATGTATCAACCGCACTCGATGATGACCGAGGCACTTTGCATGCGGGAGGACAACACAGGCACGGCTGCGCGCCTGCAGCAGCGCCTGGCGCTCCCCGTCGCCCTCGGCCGCCCGCCCGCGCTCCAGCGCGTCCTGCGCCGCGCCGGACGCTGCCGCCGCCGCCGCGCCGCCCGCCGCCGGCGGCCGCCGCGGCAGGCTGGCGGCCTCCTTGGTGCGCGCCAGCTTCATGGCCGCTTGCAGGTCCTTCAGCACAGTCTGCGCGCGGCGCCTGCTCAGGCTCGGGCGCCTGGCCTGCTCGGTGACCCGGCCAGCTCGACCACACTGGCCCACCCTCGCTGGCTGCTAAGCCCATCAGCACTGACCTGACGGGCCGCTCCACGCTGTGAGCAAGCAAGCAAGCAAGTGTCAGCAAGCAAGCAAGTGTGAGCAAACAAGCAAGTGTGAGCAAACAAAGAGCTGCCAAGTGCAGGTGTCAGAATTTGAAGCCCCTACAATAAACAAGCTGGGCCTTGGTGACCGGTCAGGACCTGGAAACCGGTGAGGACCTGCCACTGCTTACTCCTTAACCTGCAAAGCAGACGCAGCCAGCGCCGTCTGCCGCCTCAGGCGGCGCGGCCGGGCGCGCCTCAAAGTTGCTGAGGATCTTTGTCGTCTGCACGCTTTTGTGCTCGCTGTGCTCGTGCTTCAAGCGCTCCTTGATGCCCTTGGCATCCTTCTGCAGCCGCACAATATCCGCGCCCACCTGCGCCAGGTCGAACGCATAATACGTTGGTTGCTGTTGCTTCTGCTGCGACACCACGCTACAATCCACGGCTCACAGGCATCAGTGCTTGCAGCGTCTCGGTGCGACAGTAGGCAGCAGGAAGTGCATATGCTCACGCACGGCACGCAATGCTCTGCAGCAGCGCTGGCATTGCTATTCATCTCTAAGAAACAGCAAGTGCTACAGCGCGTAAGGCGCGCCCGCCTTAAAAAAACACCTGCACACCAGAGTGTGCAGGGGTGCCGCACAGCACGCCAAGTATGCAAGGTCTTCTGTGCCATACTGCCATAGCACTTGCGAGCACTGCTGCCCAGCTGTGCACACCTTGTGGCGCAGCTCCGCGGTGTCGCGCGGGCCGCCTAGGCGGTCGATGCTGCCGCGCAGGCGCGTGACCTCGGTCTGCAACCTGAACACTTCTGCAATGAGCTCCTTCGTGGCCTGCGCAGCCCCGAGCAACCGTGTTCTGCGGCGCGTGTAACCTGGCGCAGGCCAGGCTGGGGCGCCGAGGCCGGCAACGGCGCTGTGCAGCACTTCACAATAGTCAGCAGGGCTGCACCCGTTCCGTCTGCGACTGCGGGGCGCCATAGGACCTCAGCTCGCGCTCGCCGCTCGCCACGTCCTGCTTGCAGCAGCACTGTCATAAGCTTGGCCTGTGCAAAGGACGTGCTTGTGCAGCGAGGGTGACATAGACACTTACCAGATAGCTCATCGTGTCAGGAGCACTGCCCAGGCTCAGGCAGCTAGGTGCCCGCTCGCCCGCACCCTCCCACAAAGTGCCTCTGCGTCTGTGCACGTGTGACCTCGGGCATAAGCACTGTTTTCTACGCTCCTCTGCGTCTTGGACAGCAGACGGCCTCTCCCCTCTGCGACTCGTGCTGCTGTGCTGGAGAGCATTTAGGGCGCATACCCTTCTGCACTCGGGACGCAGCGCTTCCTCGAAAAAGAGCAAGGAAAGATTCTGAGCACAGGCCGGAGACGAGGGGCCTCCACAGTGCGTACGCCGTGTTAGCATCTGGCTGCCTTATAGGGTAGCACAGCGCTTACCATGGTGTGAGGCCGCGCCTTCCCGCAGCTATGGCTGCGCCGCGCGCGGTCTCGGGTGTGTCTGAAGCGGCGGCGCCTGGGATGGAGGCCAGCAGGTGCAGCGCGCCTTTTCCTAGGTTTCGCGGGTGTTGACACCACTGTTTCACTCCCGGTCCTGCGCCATGCTTTATGCGCAGCGCGACTCCTCTCTGCGCAAGCTCACCTAAAGCATGTATGCGTCCGACCGAGCAGCAGTGCGCACAGTATGACGCGGTCCGTGGTGTGGATGTTACAGGCTGAACAGGGCGGAGGTGTCTGCGCTGCATGTGGCGGTGCGCACTCCTTGCTGCCAGTCTGAACGGCCCTCCCGTCACCTGCGTGTGGCAGTTTGAACGCTGTGGTCGACGCGGCAGCATGCGCAGCGCAGTGGCTTTTCCGCACCTGTGACGTCTGCACACGTTGCTTTGTGTAGCCTCACACTGTTTGCGGGTCAACGCGCGTGCTTTATGGCTGGTGAGTCAGCCGCGCGGCTGACCCGCGCGGACCGAGCCTGCGGGTGACGCCGCCCTGCTGGCCCGGGCGCCAGGTGTGGCGCAACCACCTGCCGACCGTGGAGCACCTGCTGGAGGTCGACGCAGCGGTGGACCTGCAGGATGGCGAGTCGGGCTGGTGCGCCTGTGCCAGCTGGGCCTGGCAGTGACTGCAACGCTTGCGGCTCGAACACTGGTTGGGCTGCGTGCGGCCTTGTGAGGGCTGTCCACAGGCGCCAGCCTTGTGTCTCGTGTGGGCGTTGGCGGGTGTTACCTTTGCACGGATAGCATGGCCCCCATGCACAGCTGAGTGCGGGCAGACAGGTGCTGTCTGCCGCTGGCCCGGACCGCTGCTGCTGCCGCTCAGGGCCGCAGCTGACGCTGCGTGCGGGCGCGCGCCAGGACCGGCCTGCACCGCGCGCTGTACTGGGGCCACCTGCGCGCGGCCGCGCTGCTGCTGGACGCCGGCGCGCAGCTGTCCGTGCTTGACCACCGGGTGCGCGGCGGGCCCGCTGAGGCCGCTTGCGCCCCGGCTGCGGCGCGTGGGGGCGTGGGCTCACTGAGAGCGTTGGCTCGGGCCTGCAAGGGCGGCCTCCCGCTGGTTATGCGCGCACCGCGATGCGAAGCGCGCGGGTCGCCAAAGCCTGAGGGCTTTCTCGTGCAGGGTCGCACGTTGCCGGACCTGCTGTCGGCGGCGAATAAGAGGGTTGCGCGAGCCTGAGAGGGCCTGGCCGCAGGGCCGGACGCCGCTGGACCTGCTGTCGGCGGCGCTGAAGGGCTACCTGGAGCCGGGCGCGCCGGGCGAGGTGTACGCGTACGGCAACGGCGCCAATTACCAGCTCGGCACCGGCGGCACGGGCCTGCAGGCGCGCCAGGATAGGGTATGGTGGGGTTAGGGTAGGCCTAACCGGGCTTGCGTAGAGCCCAGGCCCGAGCCTGCGCTGCCCACTGCCCTGGCGTCCAGCCGTGCGCCTCAAGCGCTGGCTTGAGCATGGGTGCTTCACTTTCGACGTGCTCGACGGACGCAGGGGCCGCAAGCGCATCAGCCGCGCAGCCGTGTGCGAGCAGTGGCGTGTCAACACAGCCTGTGTCGCGTGCAAGGGTTATCACTGGGTGCGGGGAGCAGGTGACGCCCGCGCGCGTGGACGGCCTGCACGGCGCGGAGGTGGTCGCGCTGGCGGCCGGCAAGTTCCACAGCGCGGCGCTGGCGCGCGACGGCACGCTGTTCACCTGGGGCTTCGGCCGCGGCGGCCGCCTCGGTGCGGCCGCGCCGCCCGTGGTTAGGGCTAGAGTGGAGGCAGTTCCCAAACCGTGGTTGGGCCCTGGCAAGGAGGCCCGGTGGCATGCGGGCGCAGCAGGGCGCGCCAGCTTGCTTGGGCAGCCGGCTCCCTGCCCGCCTCGAGCGGCCGGTGCCGCTGCATCCGCCACCGGCATGCGGCAGCTGTGACGCGCCGGGTTAGGACAGGAGTCAGCCGAGGCTGACCCGCGGCGGCGCCGGCACGAACCTGACTCGGGCGCCTCCGGCGCCGCACCGCAGGCCACCCGGAGTTCCACATCCACAGCGGTGAGAGCGCGGTAATTGCGCCGCGGCCGGTGGGCGGCCTGGCGCGGCGGCCGGTCGCCGCGGTCGCGGCCGCCAAGCACCACACCGCCGCCGCGCTGGCCAGCGGTGAGTTGTACACCTGGGGCTGCAACCGCGACGGCCGCCTGGGCTACCCCGCGCCCGACACGCAGGCCACGCCCCGCAGGCGCGCCCCCGCCCGCTCGCGCGCCGGCCGCCGCGCAGCTAACGCCCGGCCGGTTCGCAGCAGCAGCTCGGGGCAGGAGCTCGTGCGCGTGGCGGCGCGGCGCGGCGCGGCGCGGTTGGCGCAGGCTCCGGATGCCTTGGCAGCGCGGGGCTTCTCAGTGCAGCGGTGCCGAAGGCTTGCTCGCATGCTGATGGCTGACAAGCGGATATGCGTGCAGGGTGGCGACGCTGCGCGCGCGCGTGGTGGCCGTGGCGGCCGCCAACCGGCACACGGTGGCGGTGAGCGACGGCGGCGCGGTCTTCTCCTGGGGCTGCAACCTGCAGGGGCAGCTGGGCTACGGCACGTCCGACTCCGCCTCCAACGCCACGCCGCGCCTGGTGGAGGCCGTCAAGGCGCGCCGCCGCAGCGGCTGCCCGGCCCAGGGTAGGGTGGCGTTTTGTAGGGTTTGGTAGGGTAGCGTGTGCGGGGGCGCGGGGCCATGCGCCTGGGGCCTCGCCGCCGCCGAGCGCCTGTCCTGCCAGTGCTTTTTCCTCGAGGCGGTTTTGAAATCCAGAGGTCTGTGTGCTGTGGTCGGCGTGCACGGATGTCGCGCGCTCGCACGCTGCCCGCGCGAGCGCACGGCCGGCGCGCAGGGGAAGCGCGTCGTGGCGGCGGCGGCGGCCAAGCGGCACACCGTGGTGCTGACGGCTGAGGGTGACGTGCACACCTGGGGCCACCGCGTGGTCACGCCCCGCCGCGTGAACCTGGCGGGTGCGCCCCGCGGGCCGCCCCCCCCCCCCCCCCCCCCGCCCAACAGGCACGGCGCGTTTTTCCAGGCAGCCGTTTCTAGCCAGATCGCAGTGCGTAGTTCCGATGCTCCCTGCCCCGCCAGCCGCGCCTGCCGCTGCGCATGCCGCCAAAGGAGCGGCGCTGGGGCGGGCGGAGGCGCGCTGAGAGCGGACCGTTGCGGGCGGCGCAGGCTCGCACGACACGCGGCGGCTGGGCGAGGCCATGGCGGCGGGCGCGGAGGGCGGCAGCCCTACTGCCAGCGCTGGTGCGGGCAGCGGCGACGGCAGGGGCTTCGAGCTGGTGTTCCACCGCGGCCAGGCAGAGGTGACACCCGGGGCCGCCAATGTCGGCCCGAAGCTCTGGCGCGCATGGCGCGCTGCTGTGCGGGAGGTCGCTGCCGGCGCACCTGTCCATGCGTGCAGAGACAATGAGTGCTGCCCGTCCTGCCAGATGACGTCAGCATGTCAGCCGCGCAGGTATGTTATCCCTGCAATGGCATGTGCATGGTAGCTGTAGTAGGGTGGGTGGGCGGCTGAGCGGCGGACTGGGTGGCTGCCCAGGTGGCGCGGCCGGCGGCGGTGGCGGTGGCGGCGGGCGCTGCGCACTCGGCGGCGCTGACAGCTGGCGGCGCGGTGCTGGCGTGGCGCAGCGCGGACGCCGCGCTCGCCGTGCAGGAGGTCGGCGGCGGCCTGGCCGGCAAGCGTGCGGTTGCCGTTTCGGCCGGTGCGCGCCAAGGGCAGGACAGTGGGGACGCAGGCGTGTCGAGCCGGGGGTTGGGCGGAGGTCTGGCCGCGGCTCCGCGTGATTGCCGTCCTCGGCTGGTGTGCCCAGGGAGTGCCGACCTGGCACGCATGCGTCTGCACCTAAACCACGACTGCACGCCAGTCACTTCGGCACTGAGGCTGCAGGGAGAGCGGGTTGAAGCAGGCATTGTTTTGGTTGGTCAGCGCCCGCATGCACTGCATAGCATCACAGGCCTGGCACATGTGTAAGGGCGGCGCCGACTGGCCGGCGGGGCGCGGGCAGGCAAGTACCGCACGGCCGCGGTAACCGACGAGGGCGACGTCTACATGTGGGAGGGCTGGTCCAAGCCCGCTGAGGCGGGCACATCCGGCCCCGGCCCGGCATGGCCCGCCGCGGGCGCGGCGGCCGCCGCGGCGCAGCGGAGCGGCGAGACGCCATCGGGCGGCAAGCGGCCGCCGCGCGGGCCAGCGGGAGCGGAGGCGGGCAGCGGGCTGGCGTCCAGCGGGGACTGGGGCGTCGCCGCGGGGCGGCGCGGCGCGCGAGCGCGCGCGCTGGTGGAGCGCATCGTGCCCGAGCGGTGCGCGCAGCGCCGAGCACTAGGCGCTCGTCTCCTGGGACGGGCGCACCGTAAGACATGTTGGTCGTGTTCGCCCTCGCTCTTGACTTGACTGAAATGTGTCAGTCATGTTTTCTCATGCCCTCAATCTGACCATCAAAATGTCTCATGGCGTGGGGCGTAGCTTGGGCGTAAGCCTTGAATTCAGCATCATGGAGCCGCGCCCCTGCCGCGCTCAAGCTGTTCCTGACCCCTGCCGCGCGCGCCCGCAGCGTGGACGGCGTCAAGCGCATCACGCACGTGGCCGTCGGCGAGAAGCACTCTCTGGCGCTGCAGCACTGGGCGGCCGCGCCGCTGCCGCCCAGCGCGGCCGCCGCCGCCGCCGCCGCCGCCGCCGCCGCCGCCGCCGCCGAGGACAAAGCGGACGCCGGCCCGGACGGCTGGCTGCTGTCGCCGCGCAGCGACGCGCCGGACCTGGCGCCGGGCGGCGCGGGCGCGGCGGGCGCACGCGGTGCAGCCTACTGGGCGCTGCTGGAGGCGGCCGCGCAGGGTCGCAGCGGGTCCAGGTGCGCTGCTGCCGCCTTCGTGCAATGCGCCCGCCTTAGTTGTTGGTATTCTGTGGCCGCGCGGCTGCAAGGTCCCGCAGAACTTAGCGCGTGGACATATGCATGCCGTGGTTGGCACGGTGCGAGCCATGGCGACAATCAAGTGGGAGTGCTTGGCCGCATGCCGGCAGTAAGAGGGTGATTCAGCATGCCCACACTGTGCACGAATGCACGGCAGGGACGGCGTCGCTGCAGTGCTGGCTTGACTGCTGGTCGTGGTGTTAACACGTGATGACGCATGATGCAGCACTGACCCCCCGCGCATGGCTGCACACGCGCGCAGGCCGAGCAGCGCGGCCGCGCGCGGCGTGGCGGGCGGCGTGCCCTCGCTGCAGCGGCTGTGCGAGCGTCTGGTCGCGACGCACCTGGTGGAGCCGCGCACCGTGCTGGCCGTGCTGGAGTTTGCGGACGCGGCGGGTGCCGAGCTGCTGCGCCAGCACTGCATCGCGGTGCGCTCGGCAGCGGCTCTTTGCGGGTCGAATGACCAAGTCATGCGCGCCTGCCGGCCTGAGTGAGCGGGTGCTGAGCTGCTGCCGTCGCTGCAGCCTGCGCAACAGCGCTCGTCGGTGCATGAGCCGGGTCGCGGAAATGGCCAGATTGCTGACGGGCATCACATTACTCCGTTTGCTGTATAACCGCCTGGATGGCAACGCGCTCCGCAGGCGCCGTGGTGCTGTGCACGGGGGCAGCTGTTCCCGCGCAGGCACTCCGCGCGTGGGGCAGCGGCTCTTAGCTCAGCTGCTGATGATGAGATCGGGGATGAGTCCAGCCGGCACCAGCGACCGCACCCCTGTTTGCCGCGCCACCACGGCGGTTTGCCGCGCCACAACGACGCGCCACCACAACGGACCTGACCCTAACCCTGGGCACTGAGCCGGGCGGCGCGGGCGCGGCGGCAGGTGGCGCTGGCCAACCTGGACGCGGTGCTGCAGGAGGCGCGCGGCGCGCTGGAGGGCCTGCCGCCGCACTGCCTGGCCGCGCTGGAGGCCGCGCTGCGCCGCCGCTGGCCGCCGCCCGCGTCCGCCTCGCCCGCGCCGCCCGGCGCGCCCCAGCCTCCCTCGACGTGTGTTTGCTGCGCGTGTTGCTTAAAGAGTATGTCTCGTTGGGTAGACAATGCTAGGCTAGGCTAGTCTAGGTTTTGTGGGTCCAGAGGGCTCGCCTGGGGGTCTGCCCATGTACATGCACCTGGACGCCTCAAGCGCGCCGTGGACCGGCGCGGGATGCTGGTTGCGGTTGGTCCTTGAGCGCGGGTGCCCTGCGCTCGCAGCAGCCTGGGCATTCGAGACATGATACCGTATTGGCGGCTGCTCAGACGACTCGAGGATCAGAAGCTGTGCCCAGAGATCTTAGCACTGATCAGCAGCCTGGCGCGCAGATGAGGGCGGGGAGGCGGAGTGGGCGTGCGGCCTGGCGCTGCGGCGCAGGGCGGCGCGCGCGCAGCCGCCCGAGCGCAGCTTCACCGACCCGGCGGTGGCCACCGAGCAGGCCGCTGCGGGGCGCCTGGTGCGGGCCTGTCAGATGTGCCGACGCAGCTCCGCATTGTTTGGTGTACGTGCGCTCGAGACCAGGCATCCCCTCTGTACAGAGAGGAGAGGAGCGCGACTGCGCGGCAGGGCCAGGGGGGCGCTGTCTGTCGCCGCTGTCCCACCTCAAGCGCAGCTCCTCCGTGGTTGCATCGGCAGCTTGCACAGCCGAGCCGGAGCCGAATTCTGCAGGCTGCGGGCTGCTCAAGCAGCATGCAGGACATTCTCGAAGCTGCGAGTATGGAAGCTGCGAACCCAGGCTTTGCGGCATGGGTTGAAATGGGTACGAAATGCGGTCGCCCCTGCGCTGCGCGCAGACGCGCAACCTGCGCAAGAAGCTGCAGCAGGTGGACGCGCTGGCCGCGCGAGCTGGCGCCAGCCTGGACGCGCAGCAGCGTGCCAAGCTGGCCACGCGGCCGGCGCTTGCGGACGCGCTCGAGCGCCTCGCGGCCGGCGCGCCGCTGGCGGCGGTGCAGGCGCTGCTGGGCGCCGCGCACGCGGGTGCGCTCCGCACGACCTGTCAAGGGTTAGGGTTAGGTTTGTCCTACCCCATCTCGTGCGTGAAGGCCTGCGGCCTGCAGGCTGCGCTGCAGGCCTCTGCCCGGCTGTGGGCGCATGCGCCGCTGCCGCCGTGGGTGCGGCGCCGACCGCGCGTGCGCGTTCTGGGCCTGGGCGTGAGCTTGGTGGCGTATCTGTGCTTAGTGACCCGGGGCCCACGGCGTGCAGGCGCGGACGCGGGCGGCAAGGACGGCGGCGACCTGGCCTCGCCCGGGTCCTCGCTGCCGGCGCGCCAGCTCAGTACACCCTCGCCGGGCGCGGCCAGCGGCGCGCTCGCGAGCCCCAACCCCGGCTCGTCCTCCGGCGGCCGGCGGCGGCGGCGCGCGCCGGCCGCGAGCGCGCGCACTGGCGGCGCCGGCCCGGCCGACGTGGCCGTTGAGGCAGCAAATGGCGGCTTGAGCACGAGCGCGCCGGCGGCGGCGCACGCGCCGTCTGCGCCGGAGCCGTGCGCCGCGCTGCGCGACGCGGCGGGCGCGGGCGCGCCGCGGCCGCACTTGGGGCCGCCGGCGCCCGCCGCCGCGGCGGCCGCGCCCGGGCCGGAGCCGGTGGCTAGGCCTGTCGCGCGGGGAGCGTGGGCGCTCCGCGGCCCGCTGCCTGAGAGCGTGCCGAGCGCAGAGCTGGACGGCGCGCGTGCGGAGGAGCGGGCACCGTCGCGAGTGGCAGAAGCGGGCGACCGCGCGGACGCCGACGGCTTCGTGACGCCGAACCGCCACAAGCGCCAGCTGCGCGGCCCCTCGCCGGCGCGGCCGCGCGGGGCCTCGCCGCCGGGCGTGCGCGCCGCCTCGCCGCCGCGCGGGGCCTCGCCGCCCGCCGCCCGCCTGCCGCCCGGGCGGGCGCTAGCCGCCTCGCCCGCGGTACCGGCCGCGCACGGCTGGCCTGCCGCCGCCGCGTCCGCGGCGCCGCCGGCGCGCATCGGCGGGTTTGGCGCGGCGCTCGCGGCGCCTGAGCGGGCCAGCAGCGGCAGCGGCGGCGGCGGCGGCGGGTCGGGGCGCCGGTCGGCCGGCAAGCAGCAGCGCAAGGGCGGCCTGTCCATGTTCCTCGCGGGTGAGCTGGAGCGGCCGGCGCTGGGCCCGCCCACGCCGCCGCCGGCCGGCGAGGGCGGCGCCGCTGGCGGCGGCCCTGCGCCCGCGCCGTGGGCCCTGGCCGGCACCGGACACGCCGGCGGCCGCGGCAGCGGCGCCTCGCTGCGCGACATCCAGATCCAGGAGGCGGCGGCCGCCGCCGGCGCGATCGCCGCGGCCGCCGCGCCGCCGCCACCGCCGCCCGGCGCGGCGCAGGCCGCGCAGGACGAAGACAGCATCGCCGGCGCCGGCCTGGCGGTGCCGCTTGCGCACTTTGTGCACAAGTCGGCGCCGATCGCGGTCGGCCGCGCCGCCGCGTCGCCTGGGCCGCCCGCCTGGGGTGGCCCGGCCGGCTCTAGCCCGCCAGCGTATGGCAGGCAGGGGCTGGCCGCCGGGCATAGCCAGGGCCAGGGTTCAGGGCCAGGGGCCGGCTGCAGGCCGGCCGCCGCGTCCGCACAGCCCAGCCTGCGCTGCATCCAGGCGGAGCAGGAGCAGCTGCGCGACACGCTGTCGCGCAGCTGGGGCGCCGCCGGCGCGAGCCCGGGCGGGCGTGGCGGCGCGGGCGCCGGCCCGCTGAGCCAGTGGCGCAGCCAGTCGAGCGCGGTGTTGGCCGCGCCGGCGCCGGCGCTGGGCACGAGCCCGGGCGCGCATGCGGGGGCAGGGTTTGGTGCAGGCTTCCCTGCCGGCGTGTCGCCGCCGGGTGGCCGGCCGCGCTCGCATGGGTACAGCCCGACGGCAGCTGGGCAGCGGTGGATCCGGGGCTGACCCGGTGCTGTGATGACGGGTTGCAACCGCACCGGCTTGCCCGGCATCGTCGCACCGCAAGGCACTCGGGGTCTAATGCACTTGTGAGAGGCTGCGCCCAGGCAGCCTGCTCGCATTGGTGGCGTCTGGCGCGTTGCTCATCTTAGAGCCAGCCTGGTGGGCTGTGGGGCGTGGCGGAGAGACGGCGGGCGCGGGCTGCAGCCACATAAAATCGTTTGGACGCATGGCGGCTCGACGGTCTGCGGCACAAAACTAAAGAGGCCTGATCTGGCGTGGCTTGCACGGCGGCGCCAGCGGGCCGCTGCGCCGCTTGCATGTGGCCCTGAAACGGCCCTGGTCGGTCCCTGTGGCTGCCACATGGAGCCGCAGCCTAGCTCTGCGTGCATGCGCATGATGTGCTGCGGCATTTTATTGCGCCGCTGTTGCCATACTTATTGATGCGTATGCGACAAGGCCGGCGGCGCCGACTTGGCGCATATGCTGCCCCTACCCTGGCCCTGAAAGCCGTGGTGATAGCTGCCTGGACCCATACGATATGGGCCCCATATCGCTTGTGCCAACACCTGCCTGTAGCGCACAGGTTGTGTATATGGCATAGCACAATATTAATCTACGAGCTTGTGCAACTACTTTACAAAGTCATGAGCAGCTTGATACAGTCACAGTGCGCAAGTGCGGCTTATGTCACACCCTCTGTTTGCAGTCGCTTGCAGTAAGCACGCTCCCTCTCAGCTCCGATCCCATTGGTTGTGAAGGCGTTAACACTCAACAGCATGCATTCCCAGAGCCTCTCTGCTTCTAGCCAAGCACAACTCTCCCAAAATCTGCCGCCCGTGATTGCAGAGCGAGCGGCCTGGACTGACCTGCACACTGGAGCATACGGAGCCCACTGCAGCGAAAACTTTATGGGGCCTAGCACCCCAGTGAGCCTTTGCGCTTGGCACGCAACAACGACACCTAAGTTCACACCGCTCACGCCCCAGCACGCACTGCCCAGCACCCTCGCCTGCATAGCACTGACAAAGCTACAAGCACAGACTGCACGCCGCTCTGCAAAACTCGCATCTGCTCACAAGGCTTGGGAGCCAAGACCAGCGGGAGCCATGCCCTGCGAGAGCCATGCCTGACAAGGAGCCAGGCCCGTCCAGCGCAGCCCCAATCGCATGACCCAGATCCCGGGCAGGGCCGCATGCGCGCATCCTTGGTCTGCCGCTCAGGCCCACAGCTCACCCGTGGCCACGCCACCGCTGCCATTGCGACCGCGCCGCGACTCGCGGTCGCGCACACTGACCACCGCCGCCGGGCCGCGGTCCAGCGGCCCCTGGCCTCCGCGCGCCCGCTTCCCAGCAGCGGCACCCAGAGCCGCGCGCGCTGCGGCCGCCGCATGCGCGGCCGCGGGCCCGCCCGAACGCGCCGCCCTGGCCCACTGCGTCGGCGGCCCGACGGCGGACACGCTGCGCCGCCCCCGCGCCCTACGCGCTGGCCCTCAGCGCGCCGCCGCCGCGCGGCAGCGCCCACGACAGCGCGCCGCCGCCGCCGCCGCGGCGCGCGGCCACCGCCGCGACCACCTCCGCCGCGTCGGCCTCGCTGATCGCGGCGCCGGTGCGCGCGATCGCCGCGCTGGCGGCGCGCGCGGCGGCCGCGCCCATGCCGGCCGGGTCCAGCCCCGACAGGCGCGCGAACAGCAGGCCGGCCGCGTACGCGTCGCCCGCGCCGCACGTGTCCACAGGCCGCCCGGCCGCCCAGAAGGGCGGCACCGCCTGCAGCCGCCCCAGCGCGGACAGGCACGAGCCGCGCGCGCCGTCGGTGACCGCGACCAGGTCCACGTGCGGCCCGAGCGCGAGCGCAGCCTCGGCCGCGGTCGCGTCGGTGCCCAGCAGCGCGGCCGCCTCCGCGCGGTTGGCCAGCAGCACGTCCACGCCGCCGGCCAATGCGGCCCAGAACTCGGCCCGGTGCCGCGCGACCAGGCCCGGGTCGCCGGCCGTCAGCGCGACCGCCGCGCCGCCGCGCCGCGCGGCGCCGACCGCGCGCGCCACCGCCGCCGGCCCGCCCGGCATCTCCCACAGGTAGCCCTCCACGACGAGCAGGCGCGCGCGGCCGCACGCGGCCTCGAGCGCCGGCGCCAGCGCGAGCGCCTGGCCCTCGCCCAGGTAGGCGAGGAAGGTGCGGTCGGCGTCGCCAGTGGTCAGCACGGCCACGGTGCCGGTCGTGGAGTCGGCCACGGGCGCCGCCAGCAGCTCCACGCCCGCGCCCGCCAGCTGCGCGCGGTGGAACGCGCCCTGCGCGCCGCCGCGCCGCAAGTTGGAAAAGCCGCATTTACTCACAAGCTGCTCCGCTTCTCACGAGTTTGGAAAAGCCAAGTTACTGCTTTATGGCCCTTTGACCCGGATTGCCCAATCCGCGCCGCTTGCTGGGCCGGCCGGCCGGTCGCGCCCCTCACAGGAAAGCTGGACAGCCTCCGCCCAGCCCGGTGCGCGCAAGCAGACCTGCTGTTTGTGTCCGCGCTGCGCAAACTTTTGCAAGTTTTGCTATCACCGCGTGGCACCAGCACTCAGAGGGCACCCAGTGCCGCCCCGAGCGCGCGGCTGAACAGGCTGCGAGTGCCGCGAGCGCAAGCAAAACATCGCGGCGCCGGCCGAACCTGCGGGTCGCTGCCGGCGACGGCGGCCATGCCGACGCGCAGCGGCCCGCTCGCGCGCAGCGCGTCGTCCGCAGCGCCCAGGCGCGCCAGCGCGACCAGCGTGTTGCTCAGCGAGCCGCCGGCCGCCACCTGCCGCGCGGCGGCCGCCAGCGCTCGCGCGGCGCGCTTACTCACAGCAGGGCGTGCGCTGGTCGCGCAGAAGGCTCCCACAAGCAAGGCGCAGGCGAGGGGGAGGTGCGACGCAGGGGACGAGCGCTTAGGGCTGCTGAAACACGCACGGCAGCCGCTGCTGAGGTAGCTCACCACGCGCGGCGCGGCCCGTGCGCGCCAACACAAGCGGCGCCCGGCAGCGGCAGGGAGGCTGCGCACAGCTGGCTGCTCAAAACGGCAGGCCCTCGGGTGAGCCAGCTGACACACCTGGTACGACGTGCCGACGAGCGCCTCCAGGACCTCGCCCCGCTCCTGCAGGCCGATGACCCTGCGCAGCCCACACGCAGCCTGGCTTCAGTCCCCGCTCAGAGCCCCAACAGGGCGAGCTTAGGCGCTCAGAGCCCCCAACAGGGCGAGCTTGAGGGGCCATGCCGCGCGCCTGCGCTCGCCCTTGTGCACCCCCAGCCTGTCCAGGAAGCTGTCGTCCACTGTCGCAGCCACGTCCACCATGGCCTGGCCCAGGCCTATCACGTCATAGCGCGGGCAGACATGTGGCTGCTGCTGCCCCGCCGCCGCCGCCGCCGCCAGCGCCCGCGGCCCCCGCGCGCGCCTGCATTCGCGCCGCGCGTGGCCGCCGCGCTCGCTGTGCGCGCGCAGCTGCGCCGGGGGCTGCGGCTGCGCGGGCCGCGGGGCGGCCGGCCGGCTACCGAAGCTCGACAGCGCGAGCGGCGCCTGCTGCGTGGCCAGGCCCAGGCGTGCCAGCAGCGCGGCCATGGTTGCCTCGCCCGTCGAGCTCTGAGAAATCAGGCAGGCGGCCTCCGCGCAGGCCAGGTGCGGCCTTAGACCCTGAGGAAGCCGGTGGGGAACACGCGCTGTCTGGCCATCCGATTGATGATCCAAGTGCTGCTGCTCAGTTGCAAGCAAGTGCTGCCAGCAAGTGCTATCTAGTGGATTTCAGCATACGCGCGACTGTGACGCTTGCAGAATGGCACAGGTGCGCCAACGTGCTGCTCTGCCACGCTGCAGTGAGCGTCTGTAACCCCACGTATGCTTGTAGCAGAGCGGGCCTGTTGCTGTGCCACGTTGTGCCGTGGCGTGCTGTTGCAAGTGATAGGAACAGTTCCGTTCCGCTGCACAGCGCAAAACAAAGCAAATGGGCAGTGTCATTGGCAGACCTCTCTGGTCGCAGCGTGCTTGGCTAGCCGATTTGCGTGACTGGCCTTTGCGCTGACTCTGCACACCTTGGGAGCGTCATCGCCGGTCCAGTGGCTGACTGCATCCATTGGGCCAGACTGTGGTGCTGAAGGTCGACATGATGTGTGGAGGCTGCGAAGGTGCCGTGCGCCGCGTGTTGAAAAACATGCCAGGTGCGCGCTCTGCTGTGTTGCCGCGCGGGCAGGCAGGCGTCCTACTTTTGAAGTGCAAGCTAACAGACACGCCTGCTTTTGGCTCACCGGACAGCCAGTCGGCAGCCTGTCACAGGCGGCTCGCGGAAGGCAAAGCGCCACTGTCGCAGGCGTGCGCGGAGCGCCAGGCCCTGCCCTGGCGTGCGAGCAGGGCAGGGGCCGCGCCGGCAGGCGTGCAGAGCGTGGACGTCGACCTGCAGGCCCTGCGTGGACGTCGACCTGCAGGCCCTGACCAGGTTTGCAAGCAGGGAAGGGCCGGGCGCGCAGGCGTGCAGAACGTGGACGTGGACCTGCCGACGCAGAAGGTGATCGTGACCGGCGACGTGACGCAGGACGCCGTGCTGGAGACCGTCGCCAAGTCCGGCAAGAAGACCGAGTTGTGGCGCTGAGGCGCGGCGGGGGCGGCGCGCCAGGCTCGCACCCTGGGCGCTGCGTGCGCTTGCTAGGGAGCTGGCAAAGGCGGCGCCAGGCATGTTCTGGCTCCCATGCGTTGGCTGAGCAGTGTCTGTATGCGCGAACCCCTTGTGTTGGGCCAAATACGCTGCCAGGATGGTGGCATGCACATGCATGTGTTGGTCAGCCAGCGTGGCCGTAAATGTCCCAGCAGCATGTTGCCTCTCTTTGTGGACACATGCCCCCAGCGCTAAAAGATTTCACAGAAAAAGCACACGACAACAGTAAATGCAGCTGGCTGCATTTGGTCTAGCTCTGCTTTAAGAGCACATGTCGGCGGGCGGCTCCTCGTCCTGCAGCTCGACCGTCCACAGCAGCGGCGCGTCCGTGTCAACCACGACGCGGTCCGCCGCCAGCAGGTTGGACGTGCTCTGCAGGCCGCCCATCTCCAGCATCGTCCGGTCTGCAAACGGGCAGGTGCCCCTTCAGTGTCCGTCATGCAGCTTGGTGCGCACCCGCTTGGGCAGAACGGCAGGCGACGCCTGTGAGGCTCTTGACAAGGCGAGCCGCCGCTGCCGGGTCGGTCTACAAATGAGGGCGGGCACACTTGTTCGTCGCACCAGCGCATTTGACACCACAAAGCAAGCAAACCCAATGCCCTGTTGCTCCCCCCCTCTGTGCAGGCATGCGCGGACACCTCCCCGGCACCCCGCCACACATGCGGCTGCACCCAGCGTCCCTAGGACAGGCCGGCGCCTCCAAGCGCTGGGCCGCATGGGCGGCGCGCCCCTCCGCCCGACGCCACGAGGGCTGGCGCCATGCCCCGATCGGAGCTTCATCCCCGCAGGTCACGCAGAGTGCGCCCAACTCGAGGTTCGGTACAGGGCCCGCCCGGTGCGCCGCACCCAGGTTCCAGCGCAGACCGGACGAGGTGGCGGTGGCGGGCGCGCCCAGCGCAACCAGGCCGCATGCGGGCCCCAGCAGGCCGCGGTCCACGGCCAGCTCGGAGCGCCCGGCCGGCAGCAGGCGCGTCAGGTTGCCCTCGCCGGCCAGCGCCAGCGGCGGGCCGGCGTGCCGGTGCAGCGTGTTCAGGTTGGCCAGCGTGTGGTCCAGCCGGCCGCCGAACGCGCCTGCGCCCCGCGCTCGCCCGCCCCCTGAGCTAGGCATTCAGCCCTAGCTAAGCGCGCGTGCCGGCCCGGCAACGCGTGCGCCGTGCCTGCTGCACGGCGCCGCATCATGCACACGCAGCACCCCCGGCCTGGCCGCATGTGTCAGCGCGCGGCGCCGCGCCCGCCCGCCGCGCGCCGCCGCACCGTGTCGGAGCGCAGCTGCCGCGCCCCGTCGCCGGCGGCGCAGCCAGCACGCCCCCGCCGCGCTACGCTCGCGGCGGGCGAGCAGCAGGCGGAAAAGCCTGGCACCCGTGCGCCCCGGCGCGTGCCTGCGCCCCGGGCGCCGCGGCGGCGGGGCGCGCCTACGGCCAGGATGCGCGCGCCGCCCAGGCGGCCGGGCTCGGCGGCGACCGCGCGGCACGCGCAGGCCAGGCACTTCTGCAGGTCGGTCGTGTCCTGGTCGGCGGCCAGGTCGACCACGCTGCGCGCGCGCGCGCACTGCCGCCCGCTGGTCGGGCCGGGCGCCGCGGCGGGTGGGAGGGGCGCGGTGCAGAGGGCTGCTGCGCAGGGCAAGATGCGGTACGAGGCCAGACGCAACAAAGCCGCACGAGCTGCGCCGTCTGGCGCTGCCTCGCATGCTCCGGCCCGCCCGGGGCACCTCCGTCACCCATCCATGAAGGGGGCGAGCAGCTGGGCGCTACTCATGCCCCGCAGCCAGCAGCACACACGGGCCTGCCAGCCGGCAGTAGCTCCGGCCCGGCCCGCGGAGACCCTTGCGTCCCTGCTCTGCTCGGCACCCCCCTCCCCTTCTCCCCCCCAGGCGCGCACGCGCGCGGGCGCCGGCGGCAGCAGCGGCCTACAGGGTAGGCGCCGCTGCGGAGGAGGCGGCGCACCGCACGCCGCGCCGGCTGTAGAACTCGCGGACCTGCGGGCGCAGCGAGTCCAGGTCGCCCTTGATGATGTCCGGCAGGAAGGCAGCGCGCGCGGCGTCCGCGGCCGCCCCATCAGCGTGCGCCCCCGGCCCGCCGACGCCGCGCCAGCTGGGTACCTGGTCGTACAGGCGGTTGGCGCCGCCGTCCGCGCAGATGCGCAGCGCAGCTGCGCAGGCCGCCGCAAGTGCGGCTCAGGGCTGGAGCGGTGCAGCCGCCAGCAGCTCTGGCGGCAGGGGCGTGTGCATCCTTTGGCAATAGCATGCTGCGTGCTCCCGGGGGGGTGCGGGACGGCGCCGACAGACCAACCGAGCAGCGCGCTCAACATATGGGGGACGCCCCAGCACGCTGCTGCCGCTGGCGCACAGGCCGCACCGCGGTGCCAGAGCGCGGCGGTGGCGCGCGGCAGCCGGTAGTTGAGCACGAGCAGCACAAGCGGGTGGTCGCCGCCGGCCGCGCACACTGCCAGGCGCGGCCCCCACGCCGCCTCCATATCTGCCACCTGCACCGGCCCGCTGGCCGCCTCGGGGCTTGCGGCCGCCCGCACGCGGGCTAGCATGCGCATGGCTGGCAAGCCAGTTCCGCGCGCCGCGCGGGCGGCATGGCAACGCGTGACTGCACGGTGCAGCGCCTCGCGCCCACCCAGTCCTGCGGCACCAGTGCGCAAGTGACCAATAAGCACTGCCTTAGCGATGCAGGCGGGAACGGTTACGCGCCCAGAAAACAAACAGTAGACTGAGGGCTGGGGCTGCGATCAGGGCTTGACTCGAGCTGTCAGGCTGACACGCACAGCAGTTTTACGTGAAAGACCAGTTTAAACTCGACTTCGTCGACTTAGTGAATCAGCGGACCGCCCCCGCGCTCCACGGAGCACCCGGGTCGCGCCGATCAGTGTTTCGCATCAGTAAGGCGTTTGGCAAAAAAGCGACTGCAGTGGGTCACCTGGGCTGTGCACTGACCGCCTTCGCTCTCCAGTAGTCGTGCACTCTGCACTCTGCGTCCCGTGTCTCCCCACCAACTTCCGATTACGCGAGAGTGGAGCAACAATGGGGCAGGGCGTCAGCAAAGTCGGGAGCTGCTTCGCGGGCGCAGCAGTCGCGGTAACCGCCTGAACCCGGGCGGTCCCACTGGCCTGTGCATGGAAGACGGAAGTTGTAGCCGTAGGTGATGCAGCACTTTGATTGCCGCAACTGCCAGCCGATGTTGCACCAGTGGGCCTGGCCGCACAGCACCAACCCACGCACTGAAGGCCTGCTGCAATGCTCGGCCGAGCGGCAAGGCGGACGGAGGGAGTGCATGCCTCGCGACGTGGCCGTTCCGGGTGGGCTCTCGCTGGATAAGAGGGGCCGACGGTTGACGGTTGCCGCCTGCCGCGCAGGAGGTAGCTACAGCTACGCCGAGCGCCGCCGGCGCCGCGGGGGTGGCTGCTGCCACCGCCGGGGTGGCTGCTGCTGCGCTGGTGTGCACTGTGCCAAAGTCCAGCGCGTCCCTGCCTATGGTGGACGTCGCGGCCACCCCCGCGCCGCACGCACCTGTCCAGGCCCTGACCGCGGACGGCACTGCCGGCCGCGGCAAGGCCGAGCGGAGTTCGGCGGCGGTGTCGGCGCCTGACACGCCGCCCGCAGTGCCGCCGCAGCAGCCGCAGTTCAGCGCTGCCGGCCAGGGCACGCTCCCGCGGCGCCTGTCTCTGACCAGCCGGCGGTGTCCGCCGACGCGGCTGCCGCCGCTGGTGGAGGAGGGGCGGGGCAGCCCGCGACGGCGGCAGTCGCTGGCGGTGGCAAACCCGCTCGCGCACCATCACACGGAAGCTATGCCGCGCCGGCACTCCTCGACGGGCAGCGCGGAGCGGGCGCTGCACGACAAGGCGCTCGCGCGATACGTGCCTTTCGCGCCCGCTGCGGCGCCCAAGGCGCTCGAGCCGCCGCCGCCGCCGCCGACGCGCACGGTGATGAAGCGCCCGGTCCGCGTCGGGCCGCCGCGGCAGCGCGAGTGCGACAACACGGCGATGCGCTTAGCGCTGGACGGCTTTGGCCGCGCAGACTCGCCTGAGGACCACCGCCGCCGCCGCGCGTTCAAGCACGCGCTGACTGGGCAGGTCCTGCCGGACGAGTTTGCAGACGAGCTGCGGGGCCGCTGCTCTGGCGAGCTGGAGTTTGACACGGAGTCGGCGTCTGGTGCGACTCTGTCTGTTAAGAGAGGGTTGAACATGCCAGGCCCTGCCTGCGCAGCAGGCCAGGCCAGAGCGCTGGTCAAGGGAAGTTGCACGTGGCTTGGGTGACGTGCTGCACCAACCTGTCTCCCACGCCGCTCAGAGATTTGTTGGGCACTGAGAGCTGGTGGCACTGACTCCCAGCACTGCGGTGCTGCGCAGAGTTCACAGCGGCCAGCAAGTTGATGAGGCAGGCGCTGCCGCCCACGCCCTTCGAGGGCCTCGAGCTGGGCAGGATGCTGTCGCAGAGCAATGGCATAAAGGTGTACCAGGGCGTGTACCGCGGCAGCCCCGTGGTTGTGCGGGTGCGCCTTGCGCTGTGCGCGGGGCGGCTGCGTACCACCGTGCGTGTCGCCTGTATCGACGGACTGGCATAGGGAATGCTGGCAGGACAGTACCTGCTGCTTTGCCACAGTTTTTTCCTGCGCTGCAAGTCTGGTATCAAGGCCAGGACCATGTTGTTCTCTCATGATGCGCAGTGGTTGCAGGCTTTGCTTGTATTGTGCAACTGCAGGAAGCATGCATGCCGAAAGTCTCGAGCTTGTACCTGTGCGCGCGTGCAGCTGTTCCGGGATGCCACGTGGCTGCGCAGCATGAATGGCATTTCCACTGGAGGCGGCCATCAGCGCGGTGCACCCGCAGCGCAACCTGGCGCGCTGCAGCGCCATGCGCCGCCGCGGCAGCTCTGGCGGCGATGGCGTGTGGACCGTGACGGAGGCATTTGCCTGCAGCCTGCAGGTGCGGCCTTTGCTGGGGCTGGCATCCGAGCATGTGGGCGAGTAAAGGTGTTCTATTTTCGTCGCAGTACCACACACCTGCAGAGCCTGTGTGGCGCTGGCAGAGGGGCGGGCGCAGTATGCGCCATAACGGGTGCCAGATCACCTCACTGAGTAGTGTCTGTTGCTATGTACTGGCGCGAATTAAGCACTGTCATCATATCTGAGACGTCCGTGGTGCCCGCGGCAGGACGCCATTGTGGCCAGCCGCTTCTCGCAGGCACCGAGCCTGCCGGCGCGGCTGCGCAAGCGCAACCTGCGCGACGCGCTGGTGCTCGCGACCGACATTGCCAACGCCATGGTCTTCCTGCACGGCATGGACATCGTGCACGGCCGCCTCACTCCTGGTGCGCCAAAATCCCCCTGTCGCCCGCTGGCGGCGGTTGTCACGTTACGTGCGCAGTCAGGAATGTTCTGTCCATTAAAGTGCGCAGCAGGAATGTCGTGTTTGTAAAAATTACAGGTCGTTGGTATATTGGTATGCTCTGTGTGCGCGCGCGCGCTGCCTGCGCATACCTCCGACCTGCACATGGTGCCGTCCCTGCAGTCCTGACTGATGTGTGCCGGCTCTTGCGCAGCGAACGTGCTGCTGGCGGAGGACGCCGCGAGCGGCTGCTGCGCCAAGGTGACCGGCTTCGGCCTGGCGCACGCCAAGCCGCTGGACGTGGCCGAGTCGCCCAACGTCGTCAAGGGCACCGACTTCGCGCACTGGAGCCCCGAGCGCCTGATCGACGCGCACAACACCAAGGCGCGGCGGCTGCCTGGCGCTTGTGTGGGCGGGAGGCCGCGCTCTGCCTGTCTCTGCATGTGCTGCAGGCTTTTTGCCTGCTGCCAGTACTGGCCCATGTGAAGTGGAGGCAGGTGCTCATCATCACGCATGTGATAGCTTGTCTCAAGCTGCTGCTGAGGCATGATTTCATGGTACGCCTCGTGCTGTGAGCCTGCCTGTCAGACCAGAATTCGTCACGCAATTCGTGCAGAGGCAGCGGCTGACGCTGCGGGCTGCTGCGCGCAGGCGAGCGACATGTTCGCGTTCGGCATGCTGCTCGTCAGCATGCTGACCAGCGAGGCGCCCTGGGCGGGCCGCAGCGGCCCGCAGATCGTCTTGGCTGCTGGCATCCTCCGCCTGCGCCCGCCGCCGCCGCCGCATGCGCCGCCGCCGCTCGCGTCGCTCATCGACCTCTGCCTGCGCGCGGAGCCGAGCGAGCGCCCTACATTCGAGATGGCTGCTGCGGTGGTGCGCGGGCTGCTGATTGCGATGGGCGAGCAGGGCCCAGCGCCGGCCGAGTGCTAAGCTTCACACGGGCGTACTGATATCCAGGGCCCTATGTTATTGTAATGCGGACGGAGCCAATGTTTTCCCGCCGTCGTGATGGCGGAGCAACCGTTTTGTCGCGTTGAGCATGGAGGGCTGCATGGAAGTTGGCAAGAGCTGAATTCAGATGAGTTGCTGGGTGGGTCAGAGCATTTTTGCCGCGCATGGGCAGCGAAGCTGCAGCTCGACTGGGCCGTGACGCTGGCTGGCTAGATGGGTGCACAGCAAGCCTGGCTGGTTCTCCTCGCTCCGGGCCTGCTTTTTGGTCGCCGGAAGCTGAGGCAGAGGGGGTGGCTCGGGGCGGGAAGGGTGGACCCGGATGGGTTCTGTGTATGATGGTTTATGTACCGCGCCATAGGCTCCCCAATGGGCAGGCCCAACTGGGAGGCAGCAACCCCTGCCGAGATTTGTGCCGCCTGCACCTGTCTCGTATGCGCTTTGCCATACCTTTCAGCCTGGTACGTGGCTACATGGGGCAAGGGCTGCGCACACCACCACACTCGCTTCTGCTTTAGCACTTAGACCCGTTCGCTTGCCCGCCATTGGCAGGCGGCAGCATCCAGCCTCGTGCCCTGCTGAGGGGCCAGGCTCTGTACTGGGAGCACGCTATGCATCACCTGGATGCCCTGGCTCACGCGGCCTGCCCGTACAGGCGTTTAGTTATTCAGCAGGCACCTGGTTATGTATGCGCGCAACGCCTGCGCTGGTGCGAAGGACGTACCGAGCGCAGCATTTATCATGTGATAGGATCCTTTGGCCTGCAGAGCCAAGCCCGTGTCCTCGTATGTTTATTAGCCGGCTCGGTGCTAACGCTCGTTATGCGTGTGCCAGCCTGCGGGGGGGCCCAGCGCTGCTGCTCTCTGCTCAGGCCGGTCAGCTGGGGCCGGCAGGTGTGAGGTTCTCTGTGTGCTGCACCCGCTGGCCTCTGCTCAGTATGCAGTCGCGGCGGGTGGCCCCTGCAGCATTACAACAAAACACGCTCCCATGGCTTTGCTCTGTAGGAAAGTGGTTCAGCTGGTTGGAGCGCGGCCTCTCCCTGCGCAGCACTTTCTATTCTTTTTAGGCGCCACCTTTATTGACAGGACAGCGGGCACGGGAAGTCAAGTGCGCATGTATGGCTTGCCGCGCGCGCATGGTGCGCGCGACAAGCCATGCGGGTGCGAGCACCTGCTCGTCAGTGCGCCCAGCCAGCAGCCCTGTTTGTCTGTGAGGGCCTGTAAGTGTTGTGCGGCACTGCCGCCTTGGGCTGGCGCACGGCCTGTGCAACAGACCCGCTCTTCTTTGCGCAAGGCTATTCCCATGGCGCCCCTAGGGTATGCCCACAGTATGCGTCACAGTCTGGTGGGGGGTTGCGCCAAGTGCATGCATGCGGCTGCACATGCGCGCTGGGACAAGCATGCAATATGGGTCTGGGGGATGTTATCCAAGGGGTCTGGGGTGCCTGCCTCTGCAGCAGCCACCTTTGTAATATCAGGCCGTGCCTGGCCGTTGTGCGTTTGCACCTGTTTTGCCACCGACAATGACTACCGGGTGGGGGTTAGGGGGGCTTGCTTATTTTGCAGTGCCCTCAATCAGGACCTTGAGGTCCATGTCGTGCCTGCGGCAACATGCGTTGATACCTGTCCGACTCTTTCTTCTTTAGCTTGTTGAGGGGCATGCTGTGGCCTGGGCAGCGTCGCCAGCCAGCTGCTGGCGCGCTGACATGTCTGTAGGTCTGGTTCTGCAGCGCCGAACCTCATTCCTATGGTGCCTCTCCCTCTGCTTTGTTGGTGCTGATCCTTTCGCAGGAGCGTCAAATAGGCGATAGGTGAAAGGATCAGGGACGTACAGGCAGTCTGGCCAGACAGCCTGGCCTACCTGGTGTAACGCATGATGCACCTGCAACACACACTTTTGTCACAGGCCGCTTGCAGCCTGTGACAATAAGCCTGTTGACATTCTTAGCTACAACATGCTAAGCCGCGTATGACATGGCATGCTCAGTCGATCAGTCTAGTTGCAAAGTAGAGCCTCAATATAACATGTGAGGCGCCCCCATGTCTCGCACCAGCCCCACGTCTCGCACCAGCCCCTGCATGCCAGAAAGAAGCCATGTATATATTGATCATCATGAAGGTGATGATCCTTCATGAACCCTATAGATACTTTGTACTATGTTGCGCGGGCGGGCTATGAGCCGGAGGAGGGAGGCAGAGCTGCGAGTTGGGAGGCAGGGCACCCCTGCCTGCAGGCGATCCACACCGTGCCTCCGTCTTTGCAACTTGGCATGGTTCTCCAGGCGGGGGGGCCGGAGCATCCTGTGCGAGGCTGGGAGGCAGGGCAGCCCTGTTTGTAGGCGAACCCGCACCGAGACCTTTCTTTGCAAGCAACTTGACAGTGAAGCGGAGGCAGATGGGCGAGTGCATCCTGTGTGCGCTGACAAGCTGGACATCCTGTTCGAGGCGGCATATCCTTAGCTGTAACAGGCATACACGTCTTAACAACTTACGTTGCGAGTACAGCATGCTAAACGTGGGCAACAAGTCAACAATGCGTTCTCTCTGGATCATGACATGCGCAGCACCGCAGCACTTGAGACCAGTAAGTGAGTGACATAGCTGGACTATAAAGCAAGGCTTGGCAGACTGTCACACTTGAGATAGTGTAAATGTCACAAGCCAGGAGGTTCCAGCGTCTTTTCGCCCTCAGGCAACTGCACATCATGTACAGCCTTATGTTCACTAGGGCACAGCTGTTCGCAGCCAGAAGTGACTTGAACTTGTTGATCCTAAGCCAGAGTAGGGGACGTGCGATGTGGGCTCTGCCACTGGCGTGAGACTCACGAAGAGCTACCATCTTACCACTCCTAACTGCCTAACGCACCCTCCAGTGCACACCCCTGCAAGGACCGCAATACCACCAGCCTGCCTCCACCTCTGTGAGAGTCTCAGCTTTGTCCCAGACAGTTAGTTCAGATATTTTAAACCACAGTTACAACATCACCAGTGCAGTCATAAACAGTGCAGTGCTTTCACAGCACTAACAGTCTACAGACGAGCAGGCTCCGCAGTCAACACAAGAAGTCGGGGTCTGGATAACCACTGACAGTGGATCTGTCAGTGGTGACCCATGCATGTGTGAGTGTCTTCACCAGCGCATCCCCGCAACTACGCAGTACCAGAGTTGGGTGAGTAAAAGCAATACTCAGGCCCCACACCTGACACAACTATCGCACAAAGGCCACCAAAAGCTTTGGTTTGCTGTGACACAGTTTGCGGCCTTCAAGGGTCTAACTAGGGCTGATTGCTAGCTGAGCTTGCTCATCATTTGACCGTCAGCCACTGGCAAAGGGCCTCTCTTTTTACAGGCATTACCGTCGATGGCTCGGCAAAGGCCGCGAGCTCCCGTGTGCTTACACCGCATGCGGCCATCACTCCGAGTAGCCGGCCGCAGGTCTGCAGCTCGGCCGGGAGACTAACGCGGTCAGAGTGATCCCGTATGGGCGCGACGCTCAGTTGCGTGGGAGGGCAGGCCACAGCGGAGGTGAGTGCTTCTGTCCGGCAATTGCAGCTACGCAGCGCGCGTTGGCAACCTGCCGGTGTATGTGGGTCAATGCCGGGGCTTGCCGTGCTGAGCCGGCAGCTGGTCTGCCGGCACGCCGGTCGCCCGAGTGACGACGGCATGTGCCTGCTTGACGTCGCCCAACGCGACAACACCTGGCTGCCAGCGGCTTGTGGCCTGTTCGGCCTCTAAAAGCGCTTTTGCTTTCCATGGCGTCTGTCAGGCGCCTGCCCATCCGACGCAGCTTGCACACCAGCCGCGACGGCAGGGTGCCTTTTGACTCGCATGCGCGCCTGGCCGGCGCGTCACGCAACGGTGACCTGCGCGACGGTGCACACCTGGGACAGCGTACGCTTACGCCTCTGCACCCGCGTGCGCAGGCCACGCCGGAGCACGCCAGCGGCACAGCATGCCCGGCCGCCGGAGCAGGCGAGCCGGGGCCGGCGCCGTCAGCTTCTGTGGTGGCGGACGAGCGCGTGGCTGCCGTGGTAGCTGCGCTGCGGCTGGCGCAGCCGGTGAGCGGCGCAGGCGCACGCACTGCTGGCGAGGCCGCCCCGCTGGCGCCAGCGGCCGCGCCAGCGATGCGCTCAGCGGCCGCCGTGCCGCACCTGCAAGTCCGGTTGCAGGATAACGCGCCGGCATGCCTGGACCACGGCCCACCCACGCCGCCGCAGCCCGCGCTGCGCCTGCCGCCCGCCGCCCCCGCGGCGCCACACGCGGCCGGGGTTCCGCGCGCGGCCTCCGCGCCCAGGGAGGGGGCCGGCGCTCCGGCCGGCGCTGCACCCGACCTTGCGCCGGCTGGCGCCGCGGCAGCGGCCGCGGCGCGCACCGCGAGGGCAGGCTCGTATGACATGCTGCAGGCGGAGCTGAACAAGTGCTTGCTGCTGCCGCGGCGTCACAGCGAGGTCGCGCTGGGCGACGTCGCGCAGGAGCTGCGACGCTGCCGCACGCTGCCGCGCAGCCTGTACGAGGCGCGCCCCCTGCGCACCTGTTGCGCGCGCCCACCTGAGGCGCCGGGCCGAGCAGCGGGATGCGCAGTGCGCAGGCTGGCGCGCCTGCGAGCGCGACAAAAGACAGAGCGAGTATGCTCAGGCGCGTCTTGTGCTCAAGCACCAACTTGCTGCGTGCGCAGACGCACTGGCTGGACGGGGGCACCGGGTTGGAGGACTTTAGCGCGTGCAGCGGTGACGCGTGTGCGACCGGGACCGAGCGAGTGAGCACCAGCTCGTTGTCTTCGACCGCCGACAGCTGCGCCTCTGCGGGCAGCGGCATCGGCGCCGGCGCTGGCACCGTCGCCGGCGCGCGGCGTAGCCGCGTCGGCGCGCGCGGCAGCCGCGGCGGGCTCCGCAAGGCAATGGACACGCACGAGGAGCACGACGCGCGCGCGGCCGGCGCCGCGCTGCAGCGCCCGCAGAGCGCGCCTCCAGGTGCCCTCCTGTGCGCTCCTGCCGCATTGCATGCAGCGCGCGAGCGTGCTCTTGTGCGTAAAAAACGGTCGCGCAATGGTTCTCGGCCGCGCGCACAAAGTGCCTGTGCTCTGGCACAGTCAGCTCGTGCATTGCTCGGCCACCCCTCGCCGGGCTGGCCCGGGCCGCTGAAACATGGGGCTCTGCTATGCATGCTCTGCTATGCATGCTCGCCGCCAGCGGCTGCCATGCGCAGCACGCAGCGGGCGTGGCCGGGCGTGCTTGAGGGTAGGGTATAGGGGACGAGGTTGCGTAACCTACTCTATGGCGCGTGCAGCATGGCCGGCGTCCAGCATGTACCCGACGGCCTTCCCGGAGCTGCTGCTGGGGCGCCTGATCGGGCGCGGGTCGTACGGGCGCGTGCACGTCGGGCGCTTCCGCGGGCGCGAGGTGGCCATCAAGGTGCGCGCACGTCGGTCTGCGTCAATGCGACAGGGCCGGTCTGCGTCACTGCGACAGGGCCGGGCTGCGTCACTGCGGCAGGGCCGCTTGGCCCCGCCTGCTGCGAGCGCGCATGATCAGGCAGCACGCAGGCTGCCTGCCGCCTGCCTGCCATGAAGTCAGATTGCAGCTTTGGGCGCTTTCGCTTGATCAGGTGGCGTACAGCTCGCCTGCCGCCTGCCCGGCATGGGGTCAGGGTTGGCCGAGAGTGCAACCAGCTGTATTTGGGGGGTCACCTGCGGGCGGTGCGTCTCGGGTGTAGCATGTAGTGCAGCTTAGCCTGGCTCGGCGCGCCGCGCAGATCATCCTCAACCCGCGCAGCCTCAACCTGCGCTGCAAGGACGGCATGCCGCTGGAGGCAGTCATCACGGCCGGCCTGGCGCACCGCAACATCATCGCCACGCTGGCGCACTTCTGGACGTCGCGCGACTTTGAGGCGCGCGAGGTCATCCTGGATGGCGAGCGCGCGGTGCCGCGGGATGCCGGGTCGGGGCCGGAGGGTCTGGCCTTCGCCTCGATGCGCGGCGTCGGCGCGCTGGGCAGCGGCAGCGGCGAGCCCTGCCTGGGTCCGGGGATAGGGTCGGGGCAAGGCTCCCCGGCCGCGGGCGGGCTGTGGGACTCCGCGAACCGGCGGCGGGTGGACGTGCCAGACAGCCGCGACAGCGAGGTGGGCACCCGCGGCGCGGGCTCGGGCGGCGCGCGCGAGGACGAGGTGTGGCTCATCATGGACTACTGCGACCGCGGCTGCCTGCTGGCGCGCAGCCCTGGGCTTATCCCGCTCTGCGTTGCGCGCAAGGTGCAGGATAGGCAGCGCTGGCTGGGGCGTGCGCGGGCGCGGGCTGCTCGCTGGCGCAGCGCATCCTTGCCTGCCAGCGTGTCGCAGTGTGGCCGGGGCTGAGTCGCCCGCCTGCAGACCGCCGCGCCGCCGCGCCTGCGGCAGCTCCGGTGAGTGTCCGCCGAGGCTCGCGCTTACGCCCGCGCAGACTGCCATCGAGGCGGGCGAGTTTTTGGAAGACGCTGGGGACCCCGCCAGCGGCCCGAGCCTGCCGGCCGTGCTCAGCATCGCGCGTGACATCGCGTCTGGCATGGCGTTTCTGCATGCACGCAGGATCCTGCACGGCGATCTGACATGCAGTGCGACCCCGGCCTGATGGGCGTGAGGCGTATGTCAGGCAAGACATGCAGGATGCGCGTACGCTGGCTTGTGATTTTGTGTGGGGTGGTGGAGGGGGGCGCCTGCACCCGGGATCGCCTGCATGACTGTCTGGTGCGGGTGGCGCCTTGGCGGAATCGCCACTCGCTCGATGCGCGCGCTCCTGCACTGTTCTGTCCCCAAATTGTGATGAGCGCAGTGGTGGGCTTGTGCGCAGGTAACGTGCTGCTTTGCAGCCTGCCGGAAGACCCGCGGCGGCTCTTCGCGAAGGTTGGAGAGTGCGCCCCTGCGCCAGAGACCTGCGTGCGCATGGCGCTTCAGTTTGGCGAGGCCTGTGTGCCTGCTCTTGGCGGCATGCATGGATGGCATCTCCTGCGCTGGCACCTCCTGCTTTTGCAAGACATCCTCCTTTACGGGGTGGGGCTGGGCTTGTCGTGGGCTCGCAATTGGGCGCCCCTTGCTATGTGACATGGCGTGTATACGCCCCACGCTCCGGCGCCGCAAGCTGGTATTAAAGACTGCCAGCGGCTGACCCCGCGCGCGCGCGCACGGTGCGCAGCTTTGGGCTGGCGCGGGAGATCGCGATGTCGTCCAAGTGGGAGACGCAGACGTTCGGGACCGTGACGCACATGGCGCCAGGTCCGCACTTCTTCCTGGGGCCGTTTTGAGTGGAATATATTGCCTGTGGCGCTGCGTCTCGCCCGAGCGCTCCCCTGCTCCGAGCAGCGTTGTTGCAGCAGCCTGGATTGGCGCTGTTCGCTCTGCCTCCGCATGGGTAGCTCGCACTACGTCAGATTGCATTGGAGGAAGTCGCTGTGGGTGGCAAGGGGTGTCGGATGTAAGTATGCGGCGCTTCATGTTTCACGTGTTGACGAGCGGCGCGGCGGCAGCGCAGAGGTGCTGTACGATGGGTGCATGAGCAAGTCGGGCTGTGTGTACTCCTTCGGCGTGGTGCTCTGGGAGCTGCTGGCGGGCTCGCGCGCCTGGGCGGGCCTGAACCATGCACAGGTGCGGCTGTGGGCTGCTGCGCGTCTGCGCCGCGCCCTGGCGTGAAGCGTGCTGCCATGCGCATGGAGCCTTTGTTGGGGGGCAGTGCGCGTATTGAATACTTAGGGACTGGCAAGCGCAAGCCGGCTCAACCCCTTCCCAGCGGGCTGTGTCTGAGCTAATGCTTGATACTTGACAGTGCATATCGCAAGGGACTGTAAGCGGGAAGGCTGTTAGCATTTGGCGTGCCTTGTCGCAATGCCGCAAACATTCCGCGCGCTGCAGGTCATGATCCAGGTCGGCATCCAGAAGGCACGGCTGCCGGCACTGCGCGGCGCGCCGGCCGCGCTGCAGGCGCTCGTGGACCGCTGCACGGCCGCCGACGCGGCCGCGCGGCCCGACTTTGCCGCCATTGAGGCGGAGCTGAGCGCTCTGGCTGACGCACTGCCGGCGGGCGGGCGGGGCGCGGCCGCGCCCGCGGGCGGCGCGCCCGGTGGCGGCCCCGGCGGGGGCCTGCACCGCTCGCGCAGCGTCGGCACTGCCCCACCGCGCCCGGGGCGGCCCGCATTGGGCACGCTGGGCGAGGTTTGAGGAGAGCGTTTGGGACGTTCCTGCCGCGTCCAGGCGGGAGCAAGGCCTGGGTCTAGGCGCTGCGCCGGCGGCAGGCCCCTGCGCAAACGGATGACACGGCTGCATGGGCATGCCGCAGCGGGGCGCGCGCTGAACTCGGCAGCGCCTGACTGCGTCGGCTGCAGCGCGCCAGCCTTTCAGGCCGGCCGATGGAGTATAGATCTGGACTGCTCTGCTTTTCCAGGACCACCTGAACATGTGTGCCTGTGTTCCTTGTTGTGCCTCATCCAGCGCCCACCCGCTGTGACTATGCATCGGACCCGCTTGTGGGTGACCCCAGGATGTTGGGCGAGTGGTAGAGTGGGCTTGCAGGGCGATTGCGCGCAGCCTGTGCGTGTATGATACCAGGAGCAGGGGGCTTAGGTGCTGCCCCCCCCCCCCCCCGGGCGCCGCAGTGCCAGGTCTACGACACGTGCGCGTACGCTGGAATTATGGGTCCCGGCGGCGCCAGAGCAGTCAGCCATTCTGGCGGGCCGGCGCAAGCGCTTGCGTGTGAGGCCGCGTGGGTTTGCAGGGGCGCTGATGCTGCCTGCCTGTCCAGCTGCATGCTTTTGTCGCGCCTTTCCGCAATGGGTGAAGGACTGTATGGGGGGCAGGGCGGCCGACAGGCGCCCCCCCCCTCCCAGGCGCGGGGCTGTGCCCCCGCTAGCATGACTATAACATATTTCTGTCGCAGTGTCAGCCATAGCAGGTTTCATGCTCGTTGCAGCTCGCGCATGTACTGGCGCAGCTAAGCATATAGGGGTCGCCCGGTTAGGCGCAGCGCGCAGCCCGTCGTACATGCTCAGGCGGGTCTAGGCCAGGCCCGTAATCCCAGGCACGGGCGCTGCCCACCAGGCGACCTTGTCGTCGTGCGGGCAGTGCCACCTGCGCACAGCGCTTGTAGATGCATGTGGCCCAGGCTGGCGTCATGCGCCTGCCGCATGCTCACTGCTCGAACAAGCAAAGCACAGCGCGAAGTTTTTTGGCGGGCCCGGGCGTGGGACACATGGGTGTGAGCGCCCGCCCGGCATCAACCTAGCAGCCGTCGCCCGCGGGGGCTCTGCGCGGGCGCATGACACGCGCTTCCCTGGCGGCCTGGCTCGCACTAGCGGTGCCAGCATGCTGCGCGGCCCCTCCGCCTGCATGGCGCGCGAGTGCATGCGGCGGGGTCGGCACCCGCTCAGCATGAGCAGCCGGCCAGGGTGAGCGCTTGGGTGTCGGCAGCCTATGCAGGCAGGGCGTCGGGGTGGCCATGCTGCGGCGCCGCGCCTGTCAGGCCTTGCGCCAGGGCGCTGTGCAGCGCTGTCCCCAGGCCTGAGCTGCCGCGTGCTGCAGCACCGTGCGCATGTGCCGCACAACTTTTTTATGGGCTCGGAGACGGGGACGGGCTGTTGCGGTGGGCTTGCTCAGAGCCCCTGCATCCTCTGCAGCCCGCTCGCGTGGTTACTCATAGCCCTCTTGTGTGTTGGGATTACACTGAGTGCGTGCCCCACACTTGGTTTTGCCGGCCGTGGCAGCCAGCTGGCCCCACCCCTCTCGCTGCGAGGAGGCGCCTGGGATAGGGAGTTAACCTGGGCCGGGCCGGTGCCAGCCCTGTAGGGCTGCCAAGTCCGTACTCATCGTTTTATGCTAGTTTTCTGGCGGCAGGCATGCCGTGTGATGCGACCGTCGGTGAAGCGTTCAGTGTGGGCAGCTGGCATGTGATTGGTCAGGGAAAACCGGCGCAGAGCTTTCATTCCTGGTGCGACTGCCCAGGGAGATTTGGGTTCTGCAGAAGCGCATGGGTGTTGGATTTTTTGGTAGGTTCCGTGTTTGCTCTTACTCTGTACTGCGAACGCGTCATGGCGCGCACTCGCACACGGTTTTGGCGCTCTCTGTGTAAGCATGCAGCGGTGAAGTCATGACAGAAGCCCTGCATGCGCTTATGCTGCTTGACCAAAGTGCGTCAAACATTGGGCCTGTTCAGAGTCAGGAGTGACATCAGCTGCAATGGCGGGGCAGAACCAGACTGACTTGTTGCTCAATTACTGCCAGGTCTGTAGCCAAGCGTTCCGCCTCGATAAATGATCACATGCTGAAGCCTATGCAACAGCCTGCCCCGAGCGCCTACCCTCCGACGGGGACGCACACGGACGCCACAGCCGTGCAGCGCGCGCTCACGTGTGAAGCGCACCACAGGCGTCCTGCCCCGCGACCTCGCAGACCATCTCAAGGCCGGGCACGGGGGCGGCGCCCAGGCTCGTGTGGCGGGGTTCCTGCAGCACCGCAACGGCCCAGCCGCGCCGCTTGAGGAGCCGGAATAGGAGGAGGCGGTGGGACCGGTGGACCAGCCCAGTCACATTCACACTCAAGGTGAGGACGCGCACGGCGCCCGCGGGGCACGCAGCGGGGATGCGCGGGATCGGGGAGAAGCGGACAGCAAGTCGCGCCCCTCCGCGCTCCTGCGCATCCCCGCTGCCCGGCGGGGGCTGCCCCGCGGACGCTGTGCGCCTCCTCACCCTGAACGTGCACTGGCTGGCCGACCGGTCCTACGGCCTCCTCCTGTTCGGGCTCCTCGAGCGGGGCGGCTGGGACGTCGTGGTGCTGTAGGAGACCCACCACAGCAGCCAGGCCGCCCCCGTGTCCGACCTTGACACGCCACGGCGAGGTCGCGGGCAGGGCGCTCGTGGTGCACTTAGCGCGCGCCCTGCACGCTGTGGCGTCCGTGTCCGCCCCCGTCCAGCCCGCCGGCCGGCGCGCCTTCTTTGCGAACAGCCTGCTGCCGGTCCTCGGAGACGCGTGGGACTGCGGACGCGCGCTGCTAGTGCGCGGGGACTGGAGCTGCTTGGGCGACATGCTCGACGTGCAGTTCGGCGGCGTTGCGGAGTAGGAGGCTCAAGCAACGCCGACGTCCCTACTAGGCCAGGGCAAACAACAATGTATCCGGGATGACAAAGTCGAGTCCTCGCAATGCGGGCCAGAGTGTGAAACACGGGGCAGGTGGGCATCCAGCATGAACGTTGCGCAAGGGGCAGCCGTGCTGTGTGTTGTTGCGGCGCTGTTTGGCGGAGACGTCATCTCAATGTTCCGCACAGAGCAGGTGCGCTGTCCGTGACCACGCAACGTACTGCGTCTGCAGTTGGGTGCAGGAGCCGAGCCATGGCCTGCATCCCTTATTGCGCAGAGCATTCCGTCCGCTGCACCACAATGCGCCACTGTCACACGGCATGTGACACTCAGTGCTGTGCACCGCAGGCTGCCACCCCTTCTATCCCAGGCACAGACCGCCTCAGCCTGGGTGGTGGCACACACGTCTCTTTCTGCACCAGCTGATCCTACAGGTGGGTTCAGCTGCTGCGCATGACTATCCTACCATACTGAACGCGGGAACCTGTACGTTGTGCGAAAGGCTGGCTTGACCAGCAAGTGAGTGCAAGTGCTGCACCAGTGTCACGCTGCGGACGTGTTTGGACTGTGTGCAGCTCACACGCTTCCACCAGGCTGCTGTTTGCTTGAGGTCTTGTCGCTGCACAGCGCTGCTGTCGTTCCTCTCGGCGCATGCTTGCTAGCGCTCAGTGTCCTGAAGTGACGAAGCTCACTTGAGCGGCTGTCCTGCAGGCCCCATGTGGGGCGCCCAGCCTGAGCAGCATGAGCAGGGTCAAGTCAGGCTTGGTGGCCTGCACCCCCCCCCCCCCCCCCCGGCGGGCTGACTGTGTGCTCGACCTGATATCAACGGGCCACTCCTGCCTCTGCCGCTTCCCTGGCTGCTGGGTGCTGCCAGTGGTCAGACCTCTGTGTGCGGGCTCTGATGGGCCCCCCGCCGCGCGCCGCTCGCAGGGGCGCCTTCATGCAGGTCAGGCAAGCGCTCCAGCAGCGCTTCCCAGGCATGGAGGTGGTGGGCAGCAACTACCCTGTCCCAGCATTCCGGGTGCGCTCAGGATCCTGACAATGCAGCGGCCAACACTGCAAGAGCGGTGCCCATGCTGCTTGCATGCATGGTCGCGCACCCGCTGCTCTAAGCACATGCAGGCTCGCGCACGTTCCGCTACTACGCCGCATGAGGAGCGCGGCCCTGCACTGCTCTTGCGCTGCCGCGAGCGCCGGCCCCGCGCCCCGCCGGAGCCCTGTGACGCTGCTGTGCTTGCCGGCAGACGGCGCTGACGCGCCTGACGACCGCTGTGCAGCTGGGCGTCGTCGGCGTGATGACGCTCGGCGATCAGCTCTTCGCGTACCTGGGCATGGAGCCGCCGGCGCTGTACGTCGCCAACCGCGAGCGCCGCGTCGGCGTGTGCCTGGGTGCCTGGCTGCTCGGCAACGCGGCGCACAATGCGCTGACCGCGACCGGCGCGTTCGAGGTGTTCTACGACGGCCGCCTGGTGCGCGCTCTGCTGCCCAAGCGCAGCCGTCGGGCGAATGCCTGGGCGCCTGGCTGCTCAGCGGCCTGGCGCGCACCACGCGCGTGGACCGCCGGCCCAAGTGGCCTGCGGCCTTGTGTGCGCCCTCCTGATGACGTGCTGTGCCGAGTAGAAATGGTGGCCGCTGCGTCACGTGCCCTGCGGCTAGAGGCACCAGTGCTCATGTGTCCGCGCGCTGGGACCGTGTGAACTACGTGCACCGCCACTGCTGCATGTGCGCACCTAGCTTGCGGCAAGCGGTGCGTCGACCGCGCAGTACGCCTTCGTATGGAGTGCGCCATGCGCGGGGCCACGCAGGCCCTGCCGCGAGGCGCATGCGTGTGTCACTGGCGGGACGTTGGCCTGGGCAGTATACGAGCGAAATCGGTAGCGCCGGCGTTCTGCTGCTGCGCGAGTCTGGGTATAGCCAGGGCGTTCACCAGTTCATCAACACGCGCAGGTGTTCAGCAAGCTGGAGAGCGGCCGGGTGCCCAACGTGAGCGAGGTGCTCACGGCCGTGGCGGCTCTGCAAGGCCGCGATTCGGACTAGGTCAGGGGCACTGGCCCTGCCGCCTGGCGTGGGGTGTGCATACGGTGCCAGCATCTAGCCATGACGGCTGCCCGGCAAGCAGCTGACGGCTGTGCGGGCAGCTTGATAATGTGAGCTGGCGTCGTAAGCACTCCGCTCGGCAGCACTCGGGCATCGGACAAAAAAGGTCAGGCGTAAATTGCTAGTGCGGTGCGGGAAGCGTGACATGTGTCCCACCCAAGCCCAGCAGCAAATGCATGCAGACAAGCAAGCTTCCAGGCTCGTGTGCTGGAACAGCACACAAGTGTGGGCACATGCCCTTGTATAGCAGGCGGGGGGCGGGTCATGTTGAGTTCTGGCCGTGCGCGTGGCTGAGATGCACAGACACATGCGTACAGAAGTAGCAGGTGGTGGCTTTCATTGATGAACTTGGGAATGATTTAATGCATCTTGCTTTTGCGCACAACTTGAATCTTCTGTTTCAACAGACATGTCTGCGGTGTCTGCCGCAAGATTTACCACTTGCACAAGCTCGTCCTTGCATAACAGGTGTGCAAAAGCAATGCCATGAGCAAGTGATATGCATCACAGCTGCCCCATCAGGAAGATACCAGTCCTGTAAGCTACCTGTAGAGGCCCTGCATCCGCACCTCTGACACTCCTGCCTCCTGCCTTCACAACCTCGCAACGACCCCTCAGCGCGGTGTGCGCCCTCACATCAGAGCCCTGGTGGCGCCCAGGGCTGCAAAGCCCACTGCAAACGTCACAAGCGCTGCACGGTGCACTCCAACGGGCGCGGGCACACGCGCCAGCTGCAGTGCCAGGTATGCGCTCGCCGCCGTGCACACGCCGGTGCCTATCACGCGGCACTGCATGCAGTCCTGTGGTGCTGCAGCCTCTGCAGCGCGCGGCTGCTGTAGCAACACAGGCATAGCGCAGCGCTGCGAGGCGAGCGCCGCTCCGCAGCGCGCTCACTTGCTGCCCTTGACCTTTGCGAAGCCGCCTTTCTGCATGGCGCACAGACTGAGCGTCAGCGGCGCGACGAGATACCGGGGAGCTACTGTAAAGTGGCAAGCTGGTTATCAAGACAGCTCCATAGTGGTCAGGCAGGCCTCCAACCTACTAGTGGCACCTCGGCGCACCTGCCCGGCCTTCTCTTTCAAGGCCTTGAGCGCAGCGGCCTCTTCCTTCTTCTTGGCCTGCACTGTGCAGCGTCTTTAGGTACCGCCCCGCGTAAAAGTCGGCGGCTCAAGGGGTGCAGCGGCCGCGCAGCAAGTGCGGGACAAGGTCGGCCAGACTGCGGTCATGACTACATTCAGGGGGCAGCCACGCGGCGTGTGCACAATGGCGAGCAGGCTGCGCCAGAGACACGCTTCCAGAGAAGGCGGAAGGCGTGCACCACGCGCCTGGAATGCCTTGTCGTCGTCGTCCAGCTCCTTCTTTGCGCCGGAAGCCTTCTTCAAAGGCTTGGCCTTGCCGCCGTCCTGGCAGAACGGCGAACAGGAGTCTCCAGCGGCGCGCTGCAAGGATGCAGGCGGAGGGTGCAACAGAGGGACAATACTGCATAACGCGCACTTCGAGCGCACCTTTCCGGGCATGCTGACGGGCGCGCGGCCCGGGGGTGGGCGTGACGACCAGGTGCGGGGCCGACCGCCGGCTCACAACACCTCTTGCTGCCTTCTGCTTCCTCCGGCAGACACCGGACTCTGCTGCTTTCTGAGGCTGCCTCTGCACGCTTAGCTCTGCAAGCTTGTTTGCGTCAGCCCTCTGAACAGCCTCTGCAGGGCCTGCAGCTCCAGTAGGGATGCTGCTGCGACGTGCTGCGATCCAGCAGACTCTGCTGAGCAGAGGTCATGCAGATGCGCAATGTCCGCATGAGTGGTACCGGTAGCTCGCTCTCAGGCATGGCGGTGCGCAGGCAAGCTGGTCGCCTCCGGCTATCCCCGAGTGCCTGTTCGTGAGCGCGGGTGAGACTGAAGTCACCCGGCCAGTGCGAGTGGCCTACGCAGCCCGGGCATGGACATTGTATTGGCCGTGGAGGGATGCAGCGATGAGCACCTCAAGGAGCGGTTCCGTAGCGCGGTGGCCGCAGTCCAGCGCACGTTTGACCTGTTTGGGTGCGCGCTTTGCACTACCGGGCCCCCACTTGCTAGCCACGGGCAGCCAGGCGTGCCATGGCTACGCATGGTGCACAGCGTGCAGCATATGTCAAGTATTAGAGCCCCACTGCAAAGCGCGGCACAGCAACAGCCCTGCTGTGCCTGCGCACACCGCCAACAGGCCTTCGCCCGGGCCCGTGCCAGGCAGGCGGCGGTTGCGTTCAGCTTCAATGGCGGCAAGGACTCCACGGTGCTGCTGCACATCCTGCGCGCGGCTGTCGCGCTGGCCGCCGACCCCGGCGCGGCCGGCTGCAATGGCGCGGCGGAGGCAGAGGCGCTGGCCGCCCGCCACTGCAGCCATGGTCAGGCCAGCACCAGCGGCGAGCAGGCGCACTCGGGTGCGTCGCCTGAGTGGCGAGGCTGGGCGGGCCTGCAGCGTTCCTGGCGCAAGCGCCCGCGGCTTGTGGCCGCCGGTGCTTGACGCTTTGAAGGCAGGTCCGCTCAACGTGCAGTCGGTTATGCCGGCGAGGGTGTCAGCGACCCAGACCAGCAGCGTGGCTCAAGGGTGGCTGCCTCTGCTTGCGCGTCAACGCTGTGGCGACAGCAGCAAGCGGGCACCCTCAGCACCCAGCTTCACACAAGACATATGCTCCAAATGCGCCGGCCACCGCCTGCGCTGCGCAGGCCTGGGCGCGGTGCGGACGTTCATCTTCGAGCAGCGCAATGACTTCCCGGAGATCCTGGCGTTTGTGCGCGACATGGACGCGCGGTATGGCCTGCGGCTGGAGGAGCTGCAGGGCGACTTCCGGGCGGGCCTGGCGAGCCTGATCGGGCGCTCCGGCATCAAGGCGATTGTGCTCGGGACGCGCAGGCGCCGCCCGCGCCCCAGGCCTGGCAGGGCTCGGGCGCTGCAGCACGCTTGTTTGCACCTGTGAGCGCAGCGCTACAATGTGTCTCGGGGCGCCCCATCTGCCTGAATGCATTCAGTACATTGCATGGGCGTATGCTGCCTCGGCCTCGAGCGTGCGTGCCTGTCATCATTGCGCATGGCATCAGCTCGCGGCCAGCCGAGGCGGCGCGCGCGCGCAGGGGCGACCCCAACGCGGAGGGCCAGGACATGTTCTGCCCCAGCAGCGCGGGCTGGCCAGCCTTCATGCGCGTGAACCCGGTGCTCAACTGGGGCTACTCGGACGTGTGGGCGCTGCTGCGCGCGGCTGCCGTGCCCTACTGCGCGCTGTACGACCGCGGCTTCACGTCCATTGGCTCCACGGCCGACACGCGCCCAAACAGGTGCCCCCTGCCGAGGGCCCAGAACACCCCCCTCTCTACAGGGGTCCTGCCCTGGCCATGATGTCCCGCTCCCGCCCTGGCTCTGCGGCGCACTGCGTGTCATGGGTGCCGCCGCCCGGCTGACAGGCGCTCGATTGCTAACATTCTGCCGGTGAGGCGGGCTTGCCTCTGTCCAGCGCCCCGACAACATGCGGGCGGTGCAGCTGCACCCCCTGCCGGCTGGATCCTACAGGGTTGCTGCCTGCGACACATGCTGCTGTCTGCGGCTTCATGCATAGCCTGTGGTGTGCTTCTGGTCATGGGATGCTCAGGCACGCAGTGTTACGCTCGCAGCGTGCTGTGCAAGGAGGGCGGCTGTCCCGTCGGCGGCCGGCGCTGGCAGGCGCAGTCTGCAGCCGTCACGGTGGCCGCGCAATGCGCTGCATGGGGTCCGCGCCATGGTGACGCGCTGTGCGCCGGGCTGCAGCGCGCTGTACAAGGAGGACGGCAGCTTTGCGCCGGCGCACATGCTGGCGGACGCGCGGCTGGAGCGCGCCGGGCGCGCCGCCCCGCCTGGCGGCGGCCTGGACAGGCGGCGCTCCGAGCCCGGCGGCGGCGGCGGCTGCGCGGGCGCGACGCGCACCGCCGCGCTCGTGCGCGCCCGCGGCGTCCGCAGCCTCGCGCGTTGCAGCGCGCGAGACAGGGCTGCCGGTCCCCGATGGCGGGGTCGGCGTGCAGGCCGGCTGCGCGCTGGATCTGCTCCGCCTTGCCTGGCGCGCATGCTGCGGACGCAGGCGCGTGGTGCATGGAGAGCTGATGGCGCTCTGCCGGCCACACCACCCTGGTGAGGGCTAGGGTAAGGGCCCTAGTGAGTGCAGCCGCCCGCGCGCAGGTGGTGGTGGGCGATGAGATCCTCGCAGCGCGCGTCGAGGACGTCAACACACGCTTCCTGTGCCGCGAGCTGCGCGCGCTCGGCTGGCGCGTGTGCCGCGTGCGCCGCCCGCGCGCCGCCCCCTTGCGCGACTCCGCCCGAGAGCCACGGCCCGCTGCCTTGTGCGCGCCGCCGCCCGGCCGGACCGCACGCCAGAGCAATGGGCTCGGAGTGAGGCCCGGCGGCCGTCACCGCCGCCGGCCCAGCCGCTTGACGTGCCCGCAGCTCCCTCCATATTGGCTGCCACCCCTGGCTCGCCAAGGGGCCTGACACGGGCGGCGGGCGCGCGCCAGGCGGAGCTGGTGCCGGACGAGGTCGGCGCGATCGCCGCGGCCGTGCGCGGCGCGTCCGCGGCGGCCAACGTGGTGGTCACCAGCGGCGGCCTGGGGCCCACGCCCGACAATGTGACCATGGCCGGCGTCGCCGCCGCGCTCGGGCACCCGCTCGCCCGGCGCGGCCCCCGCCCCTGGCTTGGCGCCTGGTGACGGACGGGCATGACAGCGGATGGTCCTGGCGCCGCACGCGCATACGCCCTGCTGCTGAGGCTACCAGCCCGGTGTGCGCACCCCGAGCGCGGCCGGTGCAAGCGCAGGAGCCCTGAGCTTGAGGCGCGCCTGCGCGCCTACTTCGGCCCCGACATCACACAGGCGCACCTGAAGATGGCTGAAGCGCCCGCCAGTGCGCCTCCCCCGGACTGGCAGCGCAGTGGTCGCACCAGATGCGCCAGCACTGGAAGCTGACCCCATCACTTGTCGCTTGGGGATTTAGTGTAAATGAATTTTTGGTTTCTGAAGCAAGGGCAGGCAGGCAGCGGGTGCCGGAAGGCAGGCAGCATCTGCCTGCTCACTTGCTGCAAGCATCTGCGCGTGCGTGCGCGCGCGCGCGCCGGCGCCGGCCCGTGCATGCACGCCGCACAGCGCTGCGGCCGCGCGCGCAGCGGAGACCGCGATCCTGGAGCAGGCGTCGCCCGCGGGCGCCGGGGCGGCGTTCCCGATCGTGCGCGCGCGCAACGTGTACGTGCTGCCCGGCGTGCCCGAGCTGCTGCGGCGCAAGTGGCAGGCGCGCCCCTGCCCGGGCGGCTGGCCCGGCGTGCCCGAGCTGCTGCGTCGCAAGTGGCAGGCGCGCCCCTGCCCGGGCGGCTGGCCCGGCGTGCCCGAGCTGTTGCGGCGCAAGTGGCAGGCGCGCCCCTGCCCGGGCGGCTGGTCCGGCGCGCCCAAGCTGCTGCACCGCAAGTGGCAGCCGTGCCCCTGCCTGGGCGGCTAGCCCGGCGTGCCCAAGCTGCTGCGCCGCAAGTGGCAGGCGTGCCCCTGCCCGGGCGGCCGGCAGCGGCGGGCGAGCGGTGATGGGCAAGCGGCGATGGTTGGGGCCTCCCGGCTGGACATTGCGCGGCACCCCTCTCTCTCCACGCGGGCGGCATGACGGGGGATGCGGGCAGTGTGCTGGCAGGCACCGAAGCAGCGCTGCCACCGCGCCACTCAATGCGCTGGCTGGCACCAAAGTCTGGGCGGCCAAACACCGTTGAGGAATTTAGGCTGGCGTCGCAACTGGACCCCACACCCTAGTGACTGCGCCACACTGCCCTATGGAAGCGCGCCGCCATGGCCGGCATGCGCTGGTGAGTCCGCCACCCCCACGCCCGCCACGCCCTGCGCCTTGCCGCCCATTACCAAGAAACGCTGGGCCCTGCTCCCCCCTATCCCAGGAGCCTGGGCGCGCGCGCAGGCGGTGCGCGCGGCGCTGGCCGCGGACGGCGCGCTGGCGCCCTTCCGCAGCGTGGCGCTGCGGCTGGCGCCGACCGACGAGGCAGCCGTGGCGCCGGCGTTGGAGGCGCTGCGCTCCGAATTTGACGGCCGCGTGGCCGTCGGCAGCTACCCGGTAGGACCCATGGACTGGCGCCTCTGCGCACAGCCTTGCTTGGATGCGGCGCTGGATGCGCGAGTCGGCGTCGACTTTGACGGCGGCGTGACCGTCGGCAGCTACCCGGTAGGGCTGCCCGCCCGGCGCCTCCACACACGCCTTGCTTGTATGCGGCGCCTGAATGCTCTGCCTAAATACTGGTGAACCTGACCCCCAACAGGACAATAAGCAGCAGCAGGCAAATGTAAAGAAAAAGGGGTATCGTCGCCAGCTGGTCATCAAAAAGCGCGAGTCTGCATGACTGCCCCACGCTCTCGGTCTGCTCTCCAGCTTGGCGAGCGGAGCGGGCGGGCGGCGGCGCGGGGCAGGTGTGCGGCCAGGCGGACGGCGCGGGCCTGGTCCTGTCGCTGGAGGGCAAGGACGAGGGGCAGCTGGAGGCCGCGCGCGCGTCGCTCGCCAGCGGCCTGCCGCCCGGCGCGCGCGTGGTCGCCGTGCAGCGCGACGCTCCCGCGCTGGACCTGCTCGCTGAGGCAGACTAAGGCGAGACCGGCGTCTGCACGCGCGGCGCCGCGCAGCGAAGCGCTGCTTGCCGCGCTCGCCGGCGTGCCGCGCGCATGCGCGCGGGCCGGCGCCGCCCGTCCGACTCGCCTCTGTTGCGGGGTGCAACGGGAGGCGGCCCTGTGCTTGGGTGGGGTTTAGCGGCGACGGCAGCCAATCTGCCGGACTTGCGGCACCCTGGCGCGGAGCAGTTGGCGCCTGCACAGCAGCACGCTTGGCAGCCATCATCGGCGCAGCGCGCGGCCGCATGCTACGCATCGGCGCTGGAGCGGTACCGTGATTCTGGCGCCCATGCTCCACAGCCCAGGAGGCTGCCGGAGCGCACTATCAGCTCCTGCTTTGTCCTGCACCTTCAGGAATGTCACAATAGAGAGGCTGCGCTGATGCCTGCGTCAGCCCGTGTTTACAAGGGCTGCAGCAGGTGCTTGTCTGCCCTACTCTTTCTCTCAAACAAACATGCACGCGTCATCGCCTAGCCTCTCCAGTGCGCGCTGCACACGCATGCGCCACTGAAAACACAATCAAAGTGTCCTTGAAGCGCCCAGCACCAGTAATCAGCGATGCCAACAACTGCCAATAAAATCCCAACACCGACGCCGCCCACATCCCCAGGCTGCAGGGGGCAGAGCTGTACCCCTGCCCCCTACACCTGGCATGCTGCGGAAGCGGCCGCCGAAGCAGCCCGTGGCCGGCCGCGCAGGGCCGGCCACAATGCCTCTGCCACAGACGAAAACACGCCCTATTCCGCGGGGCGCGCGGCGCCGGCGCCCCCCAAAATCGTCAATCGGTGTGGGCCCAAGGCTGCACCAAAAGATTAATACTGCCTGGAGCAGCGGGCATGCCCTGGCTCAACCCACCTGGCGCGCCAGGCGCGCACGCCGCCAGAGTCACACAGGCTGCCCCCAGCTCCCCTAAAGCATGCCTGGGCTGCACAGCAGCGCAGCCTGCCGTGCTCGCGCGGGGGTGGGGAGGGAGTACGCAGGGCAGGCGACGAGCAGCCTGGAACAACATACAAGCGCACAAACAAAACGCGGGCAGCTTCAACACACCAGCCCTCATCTCCTAATACTTACGCCTGGCAGGCACGCGCTTGGAAGCCACGCGCGCGCCCGGCCCGCAGCCGCAAATGCATGCGGTAAAACTACGCGCGCTTTCTTTTGCGCGCGCACCCCCTTGAGTTGCTGGTGACATTCCAGGTACACCCCATGCCCGCCCCCGCCTCCCCGCTTGCCCTCCGTCACCGGGCCGCCCCGGGTCCTTGCGCCGCGCCAGACCAAGCAGCGCCCTTACAAATGGTGTGGGGCAGGGGCGCCAGGCGGCCCCAGCGCCCGCAGCGCAGCTTGCAACCACAGGGCCAGCACCTGGCACTGCATGTTCACTACGTGCGTGCCGGCGGCACATGGACCCACGGCTATGAATATGCTGCATACATGCAGTCACCAAGCGCCTCTGCAGCACGCGCTGGGCGCACTGCATCTAAGAAAAGACCAAAGTGGGGAAAGAGACACATGCGCCAATCCAACCCAAAAGCAGGACGCGCCCCCCTCTTGCTCACCAGGGCTGTGGGTGATAAACGCGCGCTCTGGGCACGAACCGGAAATACGACGGGTCGGGCTGCCGCCCCACCCACCACACTAAATTTCATTCGGCAGGAAGTTCACTCCCGTCCGGGCGCTCCAAGCGCGCCGCAGCCGCCGCGCATGTGGCAGGGCTGCCTCTCCAACCCCCTCGAGACCCCTATATTCACCAAGCTGAGCAGATTGGCACGACGACGTGCCTGCCAGCGCATACACCGCTTTCCTCCCCCACGTGTTTCCTCTCCGCATTGCCCGCCAACCCGCACTGGTGCAAGCAGGCGCCAGCAGCACCACTGAACCAAAATATGTCACAGCCACACAGATGTCACAACAGTGCAGCGCCCGACTATGCGCCCGCAAGCGCGCCCGACCGGCCGGCCAGCGGAGCCAGGGGCAGCCTCGCATGGGGCGGCCTCGCAGGTCGGGGCCTGGCGGGAAACGACACAGGCTGGATACTAGGCCCGCCGTGCCAGAGCCTTCAGCGAGGGGCCCTGGCGCAGCGCGCGTAAAAATCATATTGCAGCACTCCGGGTTTCGACCATGCATGATCACGCTCACGCCCGCCGCGTCCCCGTCCCCGCCTGCCCACTTGTCGCATTGCGTGCACCGCACGCAGCCTCGTGTGAGGCTAAAGGCAAGGCCAGGGCGGCAAGCACATGGCGGTACAGAGGTAAATTGTGTCAGTTAGATAACAGCATCATAGCCAGCTAAACAGCTAATGCAAGGCGCAAGTAAAAAACCCCGTCCCTGCAAGCCTCAGTGTCCCAGTGCGCGGGCACGTCCAGCGCTTTGCTAAGCACCCCAAAAGCCCCGCCCAAGAACTTTTCAACTGTCAGCTTGCGCAATACCTGCCTCATCCTGCGCGCGGCGGCCGCAAATGACATCGCCGTGGCGCCGCCCGCACGAAATGCCGACCACCACGGCCGCCTAGCGTTCGTGCCCCTGGCGCCCTTTTGCGGCGCGCGCAGCTACCAAGAATTACACTCCGCTGTACGGCTGCTCGCGCCCAGTGCCACCGCCAGGCTCATGCGCTGTTGTGCACACACCCTGCTCCTCCACGCCCGGCCGCTGCGGGCCTGCGCTCCACACCAGAGTGCTGCCCAACGGGTGGATGGCTAGCTGTCCTGGCCTCTGCCCGCGCCACCCACCCCTTGACCAGGCGCGCGCTCGGGCCTTCTAGTCGCTACCAAGACCTGGCGGTCAGAAGGCCCGAGCACGCTCATGCTCCACCCCTCCCCCCCCCACCCACAAAGATGCCCGCCTAAAGCGCGCGGCGGTCGCCGACGCTCTGCCGCGCCCGCCCGCGCGCCTAGCGCCCTTTCATGCGGACCTCACCCGTGCGCCTTGCCGCCGCTCCGTGGCGCCTAGCCAGTGCTACTTCGATGCTTGCGGTCACTAGCGGCCGCGCAGCTTGAACCTGCCTCATTGCTTGCCGACCTCAAGTGCCAGGCCGCATTGTTGGTTGCGAGCCGCGCGCATGCCTTTGGTACCTCCCACCTCCCTCCTCACCGCCGCTCCCGGGGGGCAGCCCCGCAGCGCTACGCAGCAACGGCCCGCTGCGCGCAGCAACGGCCCGCTGCCGCTGCATGCGAGCGTGTCACGCACTCGCCGCCTGCCCCCTCTGACGCGCTCCTCCGGGCGCGCGCGTCAAGCGACCGGCGCGACGGACTGCCACACACGCGCGCAGATCTCGCGTGCCTGCTCCATCGTCGGGTGGTCGGCCGGCTCGGCGCTGCAGCAGCTGCGCGCCAGCACGAGCAGCGCCGGCGGCGGCCCCCGCGCGCGCGTGCGCCGCGGCGGCGCGGACGCGTGCCGCGTCAGCGCATAGTTCGGCGCAGCGCGCGGAATGCCGGGCGGCGCGGGCGGCCCGCGCGTGTGCTTGACCAGCTCGGCCAGCAGCGCGCCAAACGCGGCCACATCGTTCGCCTGCGCACGGGCGTCACGGGCGTCTGCGGACGGCAGCGGCACGATTTGCAACACAGTGCTGCTCAGGGGCGCTCAGTGGAAACTGTGCAGCAGTGCGCTGCCTCGGGCACACTCCAGGAAAACACTCTGCTCGGCGCGCAGGTTCGGTCACACCCCAGCATCGCCGGGCCACGTGGTGGTGCATGCACAGCTTTTGCCCCGCGGCAACCAATGAGTCTGCTCAGTGTCGCTTGAACGTGCCCCGCGCTCAAGAGCAGCGCGCCGCAGCCCGCCCAGCCCGCCCGCTGCGGGCCTGCACTGGCCCGACCCTGCTGCCATGCGGCGCGCCTGCGTGGGCGCCGGCCCGCCCGCGGGCGGCGCCAGGCCGTAGTCGGTTACGCGCGCGCGGAAGCCGTGCGAGATGCCCGGCGCGGCGGTCAGCAGCACGCGCTCGGGGCCGAAGCAGCCGTGCGCCATGTCGCGTGCGTGGATCGCCGCCAGGCCCTCCGCGACCTGCGCGGCCGCGGCCAGGTTGCGACTTAAGTAATTAACCAACTGCAACTTAATTAATTAACTTTTAACTAACTATAACCAAACTCGCATGCTACCCAGGACGACATGGCGGTCCGCCTGGGCAGCGCGCTTCCGCCCGCCAGCTGCCGGAATGCTTGGGGGCGGCGGCATGTGCGAACAGGCGGCCGCCCGGCTCGTCTGCGGACAGTCGCCGCGCGCAAGCGGCACTTGCAAGGCTGCCCGCTCCTCTGGTGTTCGCAACACCGTGGCCGCACAGCACGCAGGCCAGCACGTTTGTTTGGCGGACCTGGGCGGCGGTGGCCGCGATCGCGCCGACGTCGGGCGAGCCGTCCTCGCATGTGAACCAGCCGTGCGCCATGGCGTCCTGCGGGCGCGCGGCGCGGGCGCATCAGGGACGGCGCGTCGGGTAGGCGCGCGCCCAGCGCTGCCCCGCACACGCGCAAGCAAGACCCGGCCGCAGGCCACTGCTGAGGGCAGCCTGCGCTTTCACCTCCGCGCCTGCGACGCCCTGCGCGGCTGGCGTTACGCATCACTGCCCCGCGCGCCCTGCGCGAGCGCACGCGCCGTGCGGCGCGGCTGCGCACCGCGAGCGTGCCGCGGTTGCAGTACGCCTGCAGCAGCCAGGTTTGGCGTTCGCTCGCGCGGTGCAGGCTGCGCGAGGTCGTGAACGCAACCGTCGGCACCAGGCCCCGCGGCGCGTCCACGCTCAGCACGGCCTCCAGCGGCACGCCCGCCATCGTGCGCAGCCGGTCCGTGTTGCACACCTGCGCGCCCCGGCCGCCGCCTATTCCATCCAGCTCTTAAAATAGAATGGCCAGCATGTCCAGGGGCTGGCGACGTGGCCGCATGCAGAGGCCGATGGCTGCAGCTGCATGCGTCCTGAGCCGGGCGGCGGCGGCGTGCGACGTGCACACGGCGGTGGGTCGAGCGGCCGGAGCTGCGTCAGAACAGGTGGCGCGGCGCGCGCCTTTGCAGTGACGCAAGTGCCCTGGAAAGTGGCGTGGTAGGTGCGCCCGCACGCGTCGTTGCGCAGCAGCCGCCCCAGCTCCAGGTCGTCCCAGGGCGCCTGCAGGCCGCGCACCGGTCGGGCCACGCGCCGCAGGGGCAGCCGCTGTGCGTCCTCTCTGATCCGGCACGCCAGTGCTGCACGTGCATGGGACGGGGCTCGCAAGGTGGCAGGCGCGTGCAGGGAGCGCATGCAACCTACGCGGCACGCTGCGTTCCGGCCTCGCGTGCCACAACCAAAGCAGGCCCGCTGCGCGCCGAAGCGCCGGCGCAGGGGCCGCGCGCGGCGGGCAGGCGCTCTGGGCCGCGCCTGGTCTACGCTGCTCAGCCCGAGCGGCGCCGACTGCGAGCGCTGCATGCGCGAAGCAACCTCCGGCACAATCTGCAGCTCCGCAAAATAGTACGACGCGCTGGCCGCCGTGGATGCCAGCACGGCCGCGTGCCGCGCCTTATTGGGCGCGGGGTCCGCCGGCCTGCGCAACCAGACAGCAGAGTCACGCTCGTCGGACAGGCTGCAGGCAAGCTGCAGCAGCCGCCAGCTGGCGCCGCGGCCTCAGGCAGGCAGCGCCGGGTGTGGCCAGGACAGTGCTCAGGCCCCGGGGCATGCGGGCGCCTTGCCCCGCCATAAGGCGGCAGCCTGCAAAATTCCCCTGGCTCTCTTCAACCTGGAATAATAGTGTGTGGGAATAGCGTGTTGGTCAGATGCTATTGTGCTTGTCATCTACCAGCAGCAGCTAGTCTTATCTCTGACGACATGAAGGCATTGCTGCGCCCGTCCCTGGCGCTTCCTGCGCCTGCACACATTCCGTGGGAATGGACGCAAAGCACCACTGCCCACGGCGCACCGGAAGACCATGTTGAAAGTGCGCCCGCCGCCCAGGTGCCCGGCCGGCCGCACGCCGCTCACCACGAACTCGTCGCGCTTCTCCACGGCGCGCTGGTACAGCGCCAGCGGCATCTGTGCCGCGCGCTCGCACGCGTCATGCCCTGCCGGCGGGCTCACAGCGCCAGCCGCTCCCGGCACAGCACCCTCCCGACAGATTGGGGCCTGGGACCCGTGCCAGCGCGCAGGACTCTCCTATTCGGGAGCAGGAGCTGCCGATCTGACTCGCCCCTCTGCCAGCTCCTGAACAATGCACGCTCCTCCACGTGCCGGGCCACAGCTGTGCGCCCTGCCAGCACCTCCGCCACATCATCAATCTCCTGAGCCGCGCCACGCCCGGTGCGGAAAGGGCGGGCGGCAGGCGGGGCGCACGGAGACGCCACCACTGGCGTAGAAGAGCTCCCAGAACGGCGCGCCGCCGCTCCATGGGCCGCCCTCCCACGGGCCGGGGGCAGCCTCTGTGTCGGCCACCAGCGCCGCCGCCGCGGGCGTCGCGCCCACGACGTTCCAGTCGCACGCGGGCCCCGGCAGCACCTGCGCGGACGCGCGGCGGCGCGCTCGAGACCACGTTGCCGCCTCACCCCGCGGCGCGGGCGCCGCGCCCGCCTTGTGCTGCTGCACGGCTTACCTGAGATAGCGCCACCGTGCAAACAGGCCGCATGCTCCCAGGCGCTGTAGGATGAGGCTCACGCGATGCCAGGTTTGCAGCGTGTGATCGCCTCGCGGCATAGCTCAGGCGCTACAGGCAATTCTGTAGGAACTTCTTGGCAGGCAAGCTGCCTGACCTACAGCCCCACCAGCAAATGCATCCACAATGGAGACAGGCACCCCTTTGCTCCTCATCCTCTCGGCAACAATCTTTCAACCTTCCGCATATGCCCTTCGAGCGACGCCCCCAAGCCCCAGGCGGGCGCCCACCTTGACGCAGAGGTGCGGCGCGTCCAGCGCGGCCGGCGCGCACACCAGGGCGCCCAGCTCGCCCGCCTCGCCCGCCGCCGCACGCTCCTCCTCGATCGCCAGCAGCTGCGCGAGGCCGGACAGCGCGGCAGCCGCGCGCGTGTGCGCGTCCGCGCCACCGCGCGGCGCCGGGTCCGCCACGGCCAGCATGCCCACGCGGCAGCCGGCCACGTCGGTCAGCGGCGCGGCCGCGTAGAAGCCGACGCCCTCGAGCTGCCGCTCCTGTCGCCTGCGTGACAGGGTGTAGGGTTAGTGTAAGCTCACCTTTACTTGGCGCCGACAAAGGGAGCACTATGCTGTCTGCCTCAATGTATCGCACTGCAGCACGCCACAGTGGCCGGCATGCCCGCGCAGGCAACTGCCTTGACGAGCGCAGCGTCGGTGAGGGCAGCCAGGTGCGAGCACCGGCACACCGGCGCCGTGCCAACGTGCGGGCACACGTGCCAGCCTCAGCGCTGCTAACGCTCGCCGGCTGCACAGGCACACGCACGGGGCGTGCACGCGCCCCGCACCGCTTGTCGCCAGCGCCCAACTCGGTGATGACGCCGGCCTGGCCGGCTGGCGTGAGCAGCGCCCAGCCGGACAGCGTGTCCGCCCAGCACGCGCGTGAGCCGCGCGTGCGGCCGCTGGCGCCCTGCACGAAGCAGCGGTCGCCGCCCAGCAGCGCCACGCCGGCCGTTTGAACGCCCAGTAGCGCGCGCACGGTGGACAGGATCAGGTCTGCACGCGCCGCCCCGCCACATCAACACCACTGGCATCATGCGAGTCAGCAAACTTGATAGTCTGAGCCGAACATGGCTGTGCCGGCATGAGTGGGAAACACGCTGCAATATCTAGGTCCTGCAGGGGACCTGGCACCGCCAGAGCTGAATGTACTGCCAGCTGTCTGGCAGCATGGCAGACGCATGTCGCCCTGCACTGTCACCCGCTGCACAAACGCATGCTTCACCAGATCAACACCCCTGGCCCCTGAGGGCTGCTGCATG
>JAABUJ010000402.1_pt1 | contig 87309 bp, 64 predicted proteins | sample 5559131 | NCBI WGS metagenome assembly JAABUJ01 (sample SAMN10711875, study PRJNA513366) | rock metagenome | isolation source: Antarctica rocks | place: Antarctica: Victoria Land, Mt New Zealand nord | collected 2016-01-07 | reverse complement strand
AACCCCGAGTGCAGAAGCGTCGGCCGAAAGAGTACCCGTTGATGCAAGAGCCGCGCGGGACCTTCAAAAAGCGTTTGGCGAAAGCAGGTTAGGGAATGGCGTCAGTGCCATTCAGCCATGACCCATTCTCAATCCCGGATCACATCGGATCGCCAAAGATTGCACGTCATGTCTTTGCAATCGGAAGTCGAGCCGGAGATCCGGCGCTTCAAAACGGGACCACCCCGCCGGGGAGCTTGGCGTTGGGATTGGTCGACGGGGCGATGGCGGGTCCGGCGGTCGCGGCGGGCGGGACTTCGACGGGAAGGGCCCCCCGGAATCCAAGGAATGGCAAGCGGGTCTCGATCTTCTGGCCGTCCCGCCAGGTGAGGACGCCCGCCTTGGAACCCCCTTTCACCGTCATCTGGGCGGGCTTGGACCGGCTCTGCCTGGGCCCGGCGGGGTCAACGGCGGTGTTCCGGAATTGCTGATAGTATTGCGAGTCCCAGAACTCGGCCGTCCATTCCCAGGCGTTGGCGCCCATGTCGAAGGCCCCGAAGGGGGAGACGTCGGTCGAGAGCGACATCACGGCCTCCATCGTCCGGGGGGCCTTCTCCGGGTCTTTCCTGGGTAACTCGCCGTTCCAGTAGGAGACCCGGCCGTCGCCCGACCGAGCGGCGAATTCCCACTGGGCCTCGGTCGGGAGCTTCTTGCGGGCCCAGTCGCAATAAGCCTTGGCCTGCTGCGAGCTGACGTTCACGGCGGGCAAGTCGTCGACCGTGGCGGGATCGGTGGCCTCCTTGGGGATCAGCTTGGCCGCGTCGATGGGGCGCCCCGTCTCCTTGAGGAACTGCACGAACTGGCGGACGGTGACCTCGTGCTGGTCGATGTAATAGGTCGAGAGCGCGACCCGATGGGTGGGCCGCTCGGTCGTCTCCCCATCCTCGCGTCCCATGAGGAAGGTCCCGCCGGGGACCAGGACCATGACTCCGCCATCCCGCTCCGATCGGATCTGCGCGGGCCATCCCGACGGGTGAATCGAGGTCCCGGGCTGCTCGCGGAAACCAGGCGGCAGCGGCTTGATCGGGATCGGCGGAGGGGCCTGCGCGATCGGGGCGGTCGCGGCCGACGGGTTGGGGCCCTCGGCATTCCCGGCCGGCGCGGGGGCGGTCGGTCCGGGGACCGACCCCGGCGCGCCGCCTCGGGGGACGTTGGAGGCGACGAGATTGCCCGGCGGGGGTGGTTTGGGGCCGAGCGCCTGCTCCGGACCGTCGGTCCCGAAGAGCGAGAGGTTCCTCTGGTGGCGGTCGAGGGCGTGCATCGCCTCCCGCCCCGCGACCGTCGGCTGGTAGTTCCTGGCGGCCTTTTCGAGCAGGTCGGTCGCGGCCTTGACCTTACCGGCCTTGTCGGCCTGGCGGGCGTTGTCGACGATGTTCCGGGCCTCAAGCTCGGGATTCGCCCGCTTCTCGTCGACGACCCTCGGCTCGGGGGCCTCCTGCGGCCCTTCCTCTTCGGAGCCTCCGCGAAACGCCCTCACGGTCAAGATCAGCGCGACCAGGCCGACGCCCCCCAGGATCCCGCCGATGATCCAGCGGGCCCGTTGCCTGGCCTGGTAGGTATCGAGGGCCGGCGTCTCCTCCAGCTTCGTCGCGCCAGTCCCGTCGTCGAGCGACGGCTTGGCCTTTTTCTTCTTCTTGGCCTTCGCCTCGGTCCCGTCGCCCGCGGCTCCGGCCCGCTTCTGCTTGGCGGACTTGGCTGGCGCGGGTTCCTCCGGGACTTCGGGCTCGGGGGCGGCCTTCCAGAGCCTCGGGAGGTATCCGGGGGTCGATGCCTTGGGGCGCTTGGGTTCGATGGGCTCGGCCATGCAAGCGCTCCCGAAGGAAGTCGGGGCCAGAGTCGATGCCACGAAATGGAATGGAGGGTCCGTCGCGGCTTCCCCATCCAGCGTAACGGGGCACGCGATCGAGGACAAGGGGGGCTCCGACCCTGCCCCCAAGGATCCAACGCCGCTGCGATCCAGCGAGGCCGCGCCCTGGATTCGTGCGGGGGATGGTCCGCTGGAAGGCCCTCGGTTACACTCGGATCGCCCGAGCCCCTCGAAGCAGGAGCCCCCCGCGATGAAACCCCTGGCCTGGCTGATCCTGCCCTTCTGGCTCGCCGCCGCGACCGCCCCGGCCGACCGCGACCCGGTCCCGATCGTCCGGGGCGACGACCCGGGCCAGTTCGACCTGGTCGGGATCGGCCCCGACTCGATCGCGATCCTTGGGGACGAGGTCCGGCTGACCGGCAAACCGCTGGGCTACTTCGCCACGAAGCAGGATTACGGGAATTACGCCCTGAGCTTCGAGTGGAAGTACGACCGGCCCGAGGGCCTGAAGTCCGACGCCGATTTCCGGGGCAACGGCGGCTTGCTGATCCAGATCGCCCGGCCACACAAGGTCTGGCCGCGATGCCTCCAGGTCCAGCTCGCCCAGGCCGATCCCGGCTCGATCTTCGCGATGGGCGAGGGCCGCTTCGAGGGCCAGGTCGACTCCGCCGCCCAGAAGGTCGCGACCCGCCCGGTCGGCCAATGGAACCGGTCCGAGGTGACCTCCCGGGCCGGCGCGATCGTCTCGGTCCTCAACGGGACCGAGGTCGCCCGGGGACAGGGGGACGAAGCGGCCCGAGGGGCGATCGGCTGGCAGTCCGAGGGCAAGCCGATCCGGTTCCGGGCGATCCGGATCCGGAGCCTCCCTTGAATCAGTGGCTATCTGGGATCGAAAATGGTTGATGGCCAATGGGTTATGGTCGATAAGCGGGGCGACATGCAATGTCGGCTTCGGGGAAATCGCCCTGGATCTCTCGCCCATCAACCATCGTCCATTAGCCATAAATCGTTGCCAGGTCAAGGAGATGTTTCCGGATCGACTCTCAGCGGTCCTTCTGGGAGAGGGCGATCTTGTCGAGGAACTCGGCGTTGCTCGGGCACTTGCCCATCTGCTTGACGAGCCCTTCCATCGCCTCGATCGGCTTCATCCCCGCGAGGGTCCGGCGGAGCAGGGTGACCCGGGCCAGGGTCTCGGGCGTCATCAGCCGCTCCTCCTTGCGGGTTCCCGATTGCTGGATGTCGATCGCCGGCCAGACCCGGCGCTCGGCGAGCCGGCGGTCGAGGACGCATTCCATGTTGCCGGTCCCCTTGAACTCCTGGAAGATCAGCTCGTCCATCCGGCTCCCGGTCTCGATCAGGCAGGTGGCCAGGACCGTGAGCGACCCCCCCTCCTCGAAGGTCCGGGCGGCGCCGAAGAGACGCTTGGGGACGTCCAGAGCCTTGATGTCCATGCCGCCCGACATGGTCCGGCCCGAGTTCGAGCCCTTGTTATAGGCCCGGGCGAGCCGGGTCAGGCTGTCCAGGAGGATCAGAACCTGGCCGCCCCCCTCGGCGATCCGCTTGGCGCGGTCGACGGTGAGCTGGGCCAGGCGGATGTGCTCCTCGATGGCGTGGTCCGACGACGAGGCGATGACCTCGCCGCGGACGCTCCGCCGCATGTCGGTCACTTCCTCGGGCCGCTCGTCGATCAGGAGCACGATCAGGTGCAATTCGGGGTGGTTCTTGGCGACGGCGGCGGCCATCTGCTGGAGCAGGATCGTCTTGCCGGTGCGGGGCGGGGCCACGATCAGGCCACGCTGGCCCTTGCCGATCGGAGTCAGGAGGTCCATGACCCGCATCCCGAGCGGCTCGGCGCCGGTCTCCAGGCGGATGACCTGATGGGGGTCGATGACGGTCAGTTCGTCGAAACCGCGTTGGGCGAGGTATTCCTCGGGAGTCCGGCCGTCGATCTCGATCAGCTCGGCCAGCCGAGGCCCTTCGCCCTTCCGTGGTTCATGGATCAGGCCGGTCAGTTCGACGCCCTGCCGGAGCTGGAATCGGGAGAGCAGGGGGGATCCCACATAGACGTCGCCGACCGCGACCTTGAAATTCCGCGCCGGATCCCTCAAGTATCCGTAACCCTTGGGGTGCATTTCCAGGACGCCGGAATGCGTGCGTTCGGCCGTGCTCATGACGCTCGCTCGGGTGGTCGACTTGGGGCGTGGGGGATCGGGGGGATGCGGAGAGCCCGTAGGGCCTCACGCCCGGCCTGGCGAGCCGGGAGGAGCTCGGGGCGATGGCCGGGGGGAAAGGCAACCCGGCGGGGATGAGTCGGGGAAGAGGGGTGAGACGTTCGCTGTCGACCCTTGGTGGCTTCCTCGCCCGGGCGTGGTCGCTCGGGAGGGTGGGAAGGGGCCGACTCTTAATTAGCATCCTATCGACGGCCCCGGGCTCCGTCCATGCCATTATGCGGCGTTTCGCGGTCGGGCGCTCAGACCTTCCGGTGCGGCGTGGTCGCGGCCTGGCCGCCGCCGGGCAGGTCGACCAGGGAGTAATCCCCGAAGAGGTTCGGGCTCTCGGCCTGGAGGATCTTGAGCAGGGCGACGGCCACCTTGCGAATCTCGGCGTCGGCCGAGGCGTCGCCCCTGGCCTCGATGAAGTGGCGGAGGGCCCGGGCGTTGGCGGTCACGAAGACCTGTGTCTCGGTGGCGTTGGGCAAGACGCTCCGGGCCGCCTCGCGGGCCTTCTTGCGGCGGAGGGTCCGGTCCTCGATGTCGGCGAACCGGGCGATCAGGCCCTCGGCGAGCCGAGCGTAGGCAAGGTGGGCCGAGGTCACGGCCTCCAGCCAGATCCGGTGCAGCTCGGGGTCCTCGGCGATCGGCTCGGGCTCGACGAACGAGCAATCCTTCTCGTCGACAAACCGCTGGGAACGCTGGCTGTACGCCCATCCAGCACGGTGCCGGACCAGCTCGTGCGTGAATGACCGGCTCACGCCGGTGATGATGAAGTTGTAGACCGCGTGCTCGATCACCGAGCCGTGCCCGACTTCCAGGATGTGGTGAAGGTACGAGGCGTTGCCCCCCGGCCGGGGCTTGGCGTAGCTCTTGTAGCAGAGCCGGCCAGCGACCTCGACGAGCTTCTGCGCCGCGAGGTCGGTGTCGGTCTGCCACGACTCGACGCCCTCGTCCTCCAGGAACGCCGACAGCTCCCCCTCGTCGATCGTCAGCCGGCCGACGAGCCGGACGCTGGGGTCCCGGAGGATCTGGGTGACGAGGGGTCCTTCCATGGTCGACATTCTAGGCGCCCTCCCTGGGCCGGGTCGAGGGGCCGGGCCGGCTCGCGAGCTTCGCGGAATTGCGGAGCGGAGATCCTCCGGCGGTCCGCGGCGACTATAATGGCAACCTCGATCCGGGGGAAGCCAAGGTTCCGGTCAAGTCGGGGGCGGGCCAGTCGCATGCGCAAGATCCGGCTCCAGAAGGCGGGCGACGAGCGGATCGCCGCGCGGTTCGCGGCGGACCTCAACGAGGCCCAGAACGCGGCGGCCACCGCGCCCGACGGTTATAACCTGATCCTGGCCGGGCCCGGCTCGGGCAAGACCCGGGTCATCACCTACCGGGTGGCCTACCTGATCGCCCGAGGGGTCCCGCCCGACTCGATCCTCCTGGTCACCTTCACCCGGCGGGCCGCCCGCGAGATGGTCGGCCGACTGGAGACGATCGTCGGGCCCCGGGCCGCCCAGGTCTGGGCCGGGACATTTCACCACATCGGCAACCGCCTGCTCCGGCGCTCGGCGGAGGTCCTCGGCTTCGGGCCGAACTTCACCATCCTCGACGGCGAGGACCAGCTCGACCTGGTCCGGCTGGCGATGGAGGACGCCGGCCTGGTCGGGACCGGCCGGATGGCCCCCAAGCCGGCGGCGGTCCAGCACTCCCTCAGTTTCGCCTTCAACGTCCGGAGGCCGCTCGAAGAGGTCGTCATCGAGCGGAACCCCGACTGGGCCGAGTGGCTCCCCCACCTCAAGGCCGCCGCCGAAGCCTACGCCCGGCGCAAGAAGGCCGCCAACTGCATGGACTACGACGACCTCCTCGGTCAGTGGGCCCGGCTCCTGGAGGACTTCCCCGAACAGCGGGCCGCGCAGGCCAAGCTGTTCCGCCACCTCCTGGTCGACGAGACCCAGGACACGAACTCGATGCAGGCGACCTTGATCGAGACTCTCGCCCGCGAAGGCTCGGGCAACCTCACGGCCGTCGGCGACGACGCCCAATCGATCTACCGCTTCCGGGGCGCGAACTACGACAACATCCTCAAGTTCCCCGAGCGGAACCCCGGCACGGCCCTCTTCCGCCTGGAGACGAACTATCGGTCATCGCCCGAGATCGTCGCCTTCACCAACGCCTCGATCGCCCATAACGTATCGGGCTTTCCCAAGACCCTGGTCTCGGCCCGGGGCAAGGGGGTCCGCCCGCTGGTCGTCCCGGCGGCCGACGCCCACGAGGAGTCCGAATTCCTCTGTCAGCAGATCCTCGAATTGCACGAGCAGGGCGAGCCGCTCGGCCGGATGGCGGTCCTCTACCGGAACCACCACGACAGCATTCTCCTCCAGGCCGAGCTGGTCGCCCGGGGCGTCCCGTACACGGTCCGGAGCGGCCTCCGGTTCTTCGAGCAGGCCCACATCAAGGACGTCCTGGCCTTCTGTCGGATCCTGGTCAACGCCCGCGACGAGCCCGCCTGGCGGCGGCTTTTGCTCCTTTTGCCCGGGGTCGGCCCGGCCAAGGCGTCGGCCCTCTGCGCCCACCTGGCCGGGTCGCCCGACCCGCTCAAGGCTCTGGCGACCCCCGAGTCGATGGCCCTCCTGCCGGCCAGGAGCAAGGGGTTCTTCGCCGGCTTCGTGGCCGATCTCCGCAAGGTCGAGGCCGCCAGACCCGAGACCAACCCCGCCGCCGCGATTGGCGCGATCCTTCAGGGCGGCTACCCCGACACCGTCCGGGCCCGTTACGAGCGGCCCGACAACCGGATCGCCGACATCGAGCAACTCGCCGTCCTCGCCTCGCGATACGACAGCCTGGACCGCCTGATCGCCGACCTGATGCTCGCCGGCGACGTCTACGGGGTCGACACCCTGGGCGCCGAGGAGGCGACCGACCACCTGGTCCTGAGCACGATTCACCAGGCCAAGGGTCTGGAGTGGTCCCGCGTCTTCGTCCCCCGCCTCGTCGAGGACGGCTTCCCCGGGGCCCGGGCCCTGGCCGAGCCCGGCGGCGAGGACGAGGAGCGCCGGGTCTTCTACGTCGCCGTCACCCGGGCCATGGACGAGCTTTATCTGACCTATCCCTTGACCCTCCCCCGGGGCGGCCGAGGGCCGACGATGGTCACCCGCCCGAGCCGGTTTCTCACCGAGATCGATGCCGGGCTCTACGAGGAAGCGTCCCTGGAAAGCGAGATTGACCTGTCCTGGTCGGCGACCGCCAGGGCCCAGGAACCGCCGGACGAGCCGAAGGCGGGATGAGCCCGGATCAGGACTCGGGGTTATCGATCAGTTCTTGCAACCGCCCGGCCAGCTCGTCCGGCAACCCCTCGACCGTGCTTTGATCGATCAGGCCGACATCGATCAGGTCGATGAGGTGCATCCGATCCTTGATCCGGAACGAGGTCAATTTCATCCGGATCAGGGCGGGAAGCGAGAGGATCCGGTACGCGCCCGCCGACTCCGTTTCGGCCAGATCCGGGGCCGTCAAGGCGTATTCCTCCCTGACCTTCTCCCCGGCGAAGATGACGTGCAGCGCGTCCCGAGGTTTGGCTCCGGGCCCATCCAGGAACAGGTCGATGCCCGCGACCTGCCGGAATAAGAAGCCCGCCGGCAAGAGCGCGGCGGTTGCGGCCGGGAGGTTCTCGCGACGGATCAGAATATCGACATCCTGGGTATTGCGGACGGCCGCCTCGTCGATGCGTGCCACCCAGGCCGCGACGGCATTCCCCCCGACGATGGCATAGGGAACGCCCGCCGATTCGAGCGCCGCCGAGGCCCGGAGCAGCCGTTCGCGGACTTTCTCCACGGCGTTCACCATCCGGTCGAGCGAGAAGGGGCCGTAAGGAACGGTCATTCGGAAGCTCTCTCGCCGATTCGCGACCCGACCCTCGAAGTTCTCCGGAATCGACCTTGAAGCCCCCCGGCCCGTTTGTCAAGGTGATGCCCGGTCCATCGACGGGCCGACATCGACCCCCGAGGGCGGACATGGATGAACTTCCGACGGGCGACCCGACGCCGGATTCCCCCGAGGCGATCCTCGGAGCGCTCCGCGCGCATCGCGAGTGGGGCGAGGAGGTCCGGGAGGCGCAGCTCGCCCGACTGGTCGAGCGGTTCCCGGTCGACCGGCTCCGCGAGGCCGCCCGCGACCGGCTCGGCGAGCTGGGCGGGCTCGACGGCGAGGCGGTCCTGCGGCTGGTCGAGGCGTTCGCCACCCCGGAGTTGCTGGTCGAGCTGGCCGGGGCGCTCGAAGCCCAGCCCGACCTTGCCCCGGAGCTGGCCTGGGGGGCGCTGGCGTTGCTCGAAGCCGCCGGGATCCTGGAAGCTCACCCCGAGCTGACCTCGCGGTGGGAGGAGCTGAACGAGACGTTCGAGGAGGGCGCCCCGCTCGGGACGCTGGTCGACCAACTGGAGGAGGAGCCCGAAGGGTCGTGGGTCGCGCTTCAGGGGCTCGGGGCGGTCGAGCCGGAGGTCCGGGCCGAGATCATCGCCGGGCTGGCCGACTTCCCGACCGGGCCGGGGCTGGTGGCGTTCCTCCGGATCCTGGCCTTCGCCCACGAGCCGACCACCCGGGCCGCGGCTTTGCAAGCCCTGGGATCCCGGGACGACGCCGAGCATCGCGCGGCCTGGGCCGAGATCGCCCACGACCACCCCGAGCCCGAGGTCCGCGACCGGGCCCGCCGGGTCCTCGGGCCCGACCCCGACGCCGCGATCGCCGGGGCCCTCGACCGGCCATCGCGCGCCCGGCCCGAAGGGGTGGGCGAACTCGTCACGGCGCTCGGAGGCTCGGGCCGGGGCTCGATCGCCCTGGCGTCGCGGGACCGGGGCCGGTGGGTCGTCGCGTCGTTCGCCTGCGACGTCTGGCGGGGCGTGGTCGAGGTGATTGGCCAGGTGGGCGATGACCCCGCCTCGGCCTCCCTGATCTTCGAGGAGACCTCCGCCGAGGGCCGGCGCGACGTGGTCGAGGACGCTCCCGGGCTGGCCTCGGGGCTTCTGGCCGGCTCCCTCTGGCTCTCCGGCCCCGAGGCCAGCCCCGCGCTCCGCTACTGGCTGGAGCGGACCGTCGGCCCCGAGTTCCGCGCCCGGCCCTTCGCCGGCCTCTTCGACGACGAGGAGCTGGCCTCGCACGCCCTGGCCGGGATGGCCGAGCCGTCCAGGCTGATCCTGGACGCCTGCCCGGACTGGGTGGACGTCTCGGGGCATACCTACGACCTCGCCGAGGAGATCGCCCTCCGCTCGCCCGAGGCCGGGCCCGACCCCCGACGGGACGCGGGGGCGTATCGCTACCTGTTCGAGCACCGGCTGGTCGGCCGGCTCGAACACTACCGCCGGATGCTGCTCTGGATGGCCTCGTTTTGGCACGCCTCGGACGACCCGGATCTGGCCCGGTCGGCGCTGGCGCTGGCCTGGCAGCTCGCGGACCCGCAGCACGCGGTCCCGGCCCACCCGTTCGCGGTCGAGCTGACGACCCGGAGCCTCGCCGCGGCCCAGGCGAACCTCGGGGCCGGGCTCGACCCTCGGACGAGGTAGGCGGCCGGCCCCTCGGCCCGGGCCGGCCGCCCCGCGCGTCGTCACCGACCGATCACTTCTTGCCCTTGGACGGGGCGGCGGGGGCGGGCGCCGCCGACTTGGCCGGCGGGGCCTTCTTGGTGTCGGCGATCTTCTTCTGCTTCTGCTTATCCTTGGGCGCCTTGTCTCCCATGATCGGCAACTCCTTCATCCGAAGCCTGCGACCGACGTGACGGGAAATGGCCCCGGTCCGGTCGTCCCGGGACCCGGGAAGTGTGCCGGATTTCCGGTGCCGAGGCAAGCCGCCCGGAGTGGGTTTATTCGACGGGGAGGTCGGCCCGCTCGCCCCACTCGTTCCACGACCCGTCGTAATTGGCCAGCTCGGGGAATTCCAGCCGGGCCAGGTGGAACAGGACGACCGTGGCCGCCACGCCGCCGTTGCAGTACGCGACCACGGGCCGGTCGGGGCGGAGGCCGACCGCTTCGACCGCCTTCCGGACCTCCTCGATCGGCCGGAATCCCCCCTCCGGGGCGAAGAACAGCTCGCGGGGGACGTTCCGGGCGCCGGGGATGTGCCCGCCCCGGGCCCCCCGGCGTCGGGCTCCGGTATACTGGCCAGCGTCCCGGGCGTCGATGATCTGGAGTTCCCCCTCGCCCAGCCTCGCGGCGAGCTGCTCGGCGGTCGCCCGGAGGCCCGGCCGGGGACGCGGGGTGAAGGTCTTCGGCATCGGGGCGACCGGGCCCGTCTCGATCGGCCGGTCCTGCTCGACCCAGCGGTTCCAACCGCCGTCGAGGACGCTGACCCGGTCGTGGCCGTAGTAGGTCAGGGCCCACCAGAGCCGGGTGGCGAACTGGCCGCCCATGTGGTCGACGGCCACGACGTGCGTCTCGTCCCCCACGCCCCGGCCCCCCATCGCCCGGGCGAACCGATCGGGCCCGGCGACCTGGGCGGGGACGGGGTCCTCGGGATCGACGATGTCGACCGTCCAGTCGACGAAGGCGGCCCCCGGGACATGGCCGGCGGCGTATTCCTCGGGGGCCCCTCGATAGGTCGCCTCCTCCACGCCGGGCGCGACGGGCCGGGTGGCGACGTACCCCCGGATGTCCAGGACGCGGACTCCGGGATCCCCCAGGTGGTCCTGGAGCCATTCGGTGGTGACGAGCGGTTCGGCGGGCATGGTCGGCGGGTCCTGGGCGTGGGCGATCCGGCGGCCCCTGGTGGGTTCCGCCCTGGATGACCGGGGATTATGATAACCGACCCGCCGCTCGGCGATCACCCGACGCCCTGGCGACCCCTCGGACCTCCCAGGATCCACGATCGCATGAAGGCCATCCGCTTCGAGCAGTTCGGCGAGCCCTCCGAGGTCTTGAAGGTGGTCGAGGTGCCCGACCCCGAGCCGGGGCCGGGCGAGATCCGGGTCCGGATGATCGCCAGCCCGATCAACCCGTCCGACCTCCTGACCGTCCGGGGGCTCTACGGGGTCCGGCCGGAACTCCCGTTCGTGCCCGGCTACGAGGGGGTCGGGATGGTGGACAAGGCCGGCCCGGGGATCGTGGGCAAACTGATGCTCGGACGGCGGGTCGCGGTGCTCAACCAGGCCGGCGGGAACTGGGCCGACGCGGTGGTCCTCCCCGCGCTCCGGGCGGTCCCGGTCGCCCAGGATTTGCCCGACGAACAGGTGGCCTCGTTCTTCGTCAATCCGGCCACGGTCCTGGCGATGGTCCGGCACGTCCTCAAGGTTCCCAGGGGGGCCTGGCTCCTCCAGTCGGCGGCCGGGTCGACCCTGGGGCGGATGATCATCAAGCTCGGCAAGCACGACGGGTTCCGGACGATCAACGTCGTCCGCCGCCCCGAGGCGATCGACGAGTTGAAGGCCCTCGGGGCCGACGCCGTGATCGCCTCGGGCGCGGGCCCGATCGGCGACCAGGTCCGGGCGATCGTCGGCGGCGAGGGGGTGCTCCACGCGGTCGACCCGGTGGGCGGCGACACGGGGACCGGCCTGTTCGATTCCCTGGGCAACGATGGCCGGATGCTGGTCTATGGGACGCTCGATCAGTCCCCGCTCCGGATCGACCCCCGGAAGATGATCGCCGGCCGGCGGGTCGTCGAGGGGTTCTACCTCGGCCACTGGGCGGCGTCCCGGAGCAAGGTGGCGATGGTCCTCCTGTTCCGGGAAATCTCCGGACTGATCCGCAAGGGCGTCCTGGCCACCGAGACCGGCCGCGAATTTCCCCTGGACGCCATCGCCGAGGCGGTCCGCGAGGCCGATGCCGTCGGCCGCCGCGGCAAGGCCCTGCTCCGGATCGGTCCGGAGAAACTGAAGTCGAGTCGCTGACAAGATTTGGAAGGATTTCCGGGGATTTCATTCGCCCTTCGGCGGCGGCGGCGGTAGAATGACATTGTTCGGTCAACGGTCGGTTGTCAATCGCGTGCGATTTGACCACCGGCCGGACCCAGGCCCACGCCGATCCGACCCCGGCTCGACTCCATCGCCCTTCGTGCCGCCCCGGATCGGGACACCGGGGCGTCCGGCCCTGGCGACGCGAGTTGCCGTCGGGCTGGCCTCGGCGTAGGCTGCTTGATGGCGAATTCACCGTCCGGTCCCTCGTCCCGAGGGCCGACGGGTCGGCACCGGTGGTTCGCTCGATCTCGCCGAACCTTGACGCCTGCTCTCAACTCGAAGTCCCGTCGCGATATCTCGGCCGACCCAGAACAGGGCGACTCGCCCGACGGCCCGGGGACCGACGGGCGGGGACATTAGCGACCATGAGCATGAGTGAATCGACCGGCGCGCAGGATTGGCGGGCCATCGCCTGCCTGGCGCCGAGCGGCGAACGCCTGCTGTGCTACGGCGGGACGTCGGCGCAGGTCCGGGCCGCCTACACCGGGGCCTGGGGCGAGGTGATCCGCGACGAGGACCGCCCGACGGTCAAGGCCATCTCCCTCCAGCGCTGGGCCGGGCTGGCCTGGGCCGGGCAGTGGGAGCACCAGACGTATCTGACCGTCCCCGCCACCCGCGGCGGCAAGGCCGGCCCCAGCGACTCGACCGAGCCGGTCGCCGCCACGTCCTGATCGGCCGATTTCGACCGGACGACCGACGCCCACACTACCCCCCGGGTCCTCCCGGGGGTTCTTTTTTCGGACCCGGTTCGGTCAGGATCCGCGGCCGGGGTCCGCCGGGCGGAGCGGGTCGACCTCGGCCCGGCTCGCCCAGGCGGACAGGACGGGGAAGGCGGCGGCGATCCGCTCGGCCAGGTCCTCGACTCCCGGCCGCTCGGTCGCGTGGTGGCCGGCGAGGATCAGGCCCACGCCGGTCGCCTCGGCCTCCAGGGCCCGGTGGAATCGGGCCTCGCCGGTCACGAGGACGTCGGCCCCGAGCCTCGCCGCGTCGCCCAGGAAGTCGTCCCCCGCGCCACAGCAGAGAGCGACCCGCCGGACGGGGCGGTCGGATTCGCCGACGAACTGCGTGGCCGAGGCCCGGAGGAGTCGGGCCACCCGACCGGCGAAGGCTCCCAGCGGCTCGGGCTCGGCGAGCCGGCCGATCCGACCCGCCCCGGGGCCCGAGGGGACCTCGGAGGCGACCGGATACGCCTCGACGACCGGTTCTTCGTACGAGTGGGCCGACCGGATCGCGGCCAGGACGTCGGCCAGCCGGTCGCCCGGGCAGGCGAATTCCAGCCGCCACTCGCGGACGGTCTCGCGTCGGCCGGCCCGACCGACGGCGGGGTTGGTTCCATCAGTCCCGTGGAAGGTGCCGAACCCGACCGAGCCGAACGAGCATTCCATATAGGCCCCGATCCGCCCCGCCCCCGCGCCGAAGGCCGCCTCGCGGACCCGCTCGCGGTCCTCGCGGGGCACGAAGGCGACGACCTCGAACCGGCTCGAAGGGCTTGAAGGCCGGAGCGGGCCCACGTCGAGCAGGCCGATCCGGCGGGCCAGGCCGTCGTTGATCCCGCCCGAGGTGTTGTCGAACGCCGTGTGCGGGCTCAGGATCGCCACGCCCGACCGGGCGAGCCGCCAGAGGAAGCCGTCGGACGGTCGGTCGGCCCGGAGGGTCTGAATGGGTTTGAAGAGGACCGGGTGGTGGCTGACGATCGCCCCGGCCCCCTCGGCGATCGCCTCGTCGGCCGATCGCGAGGTCACGGTCAGGCAGGTCATCACCCGGGCCACTTCCGAGGCCGGATCGCCCCAGAGCAGGCCCACGTTGTCCCAGGACTCCGCCTGTCGGCTCGGGGCGAAGCCTTCGAGCCAGGCGGCGAGGTCGGCGACGGTCGTCATGGCGAAGCTCCCGCCGGTTCCATTCGATCGAGGACCCGATCCCATAGTCGGGCGGTCCAGCGGCCCGGGCTCGGCCAGGTCATCGACCATTTCGGGTCGGCCCCTCTCGCCCGGGCGACTGGCATGATCCCCCGGACGGCGTTGGTGAGGAAGACCTCGTCGGCCTCCCGGAGGACCCCGGGCGGGATCGGGCCGACTTCGCGGACCGCCAGGGCCTCGCCCCTGGCCAGCTCCAGGACCAGCCCCCGGATCACCCCGGGGACAATCGGGGCGGTCAGCGACGGCGTCATCAGCTCATCGCGCCGGACCACGAAGAGGTTCGCCCGGCTCCCTTCGCCGAACCCGAACCCATCCACCAGGCTCAGGGCCTCGTCATGACCCCCCGCCCGGGCGGCCTCGAACGCCAGCCGCCTCGACCAGTAGTTCAACGACTTGTGGCGGGCCATCGGGTCGGAGGAGGCGACCTCCCAGCCACCCAGTTCGACCGTCAGCCCGCCCTCGGCTGGCGGCGGCGGGAGTGGTCCCGACCGCATCCAGACCACCGGAAGGGTCGCGTCGGACCCGCCCGAAGTGGTGATCCGGAGGATCCGATCCCCCCCGATCCCCTCGGCTCCGAGGAGCCGGGCGACGGCCCGATCGTCGGGGAAGCTGGCCGGGTCGATCGGCAGGCCGAGTGCTCCGGCCGATCGGAGGATCCGGGCCCGGTGGGCTCCCAGCAGCGGGGCCCGGCCGCGCCAGGTCCGGAGGGTCTCGAACAGGCCGAGGCCGTGCTCGAAGGTCCGATCGGACGCGAGGATCACCAGGCCGTCGTCGGGCAGGATCTCGCCCCGGGACCAGATCATCGGCCGCCCCCGGAATCGTCGAGGGCCTGGCGCATCCCCCGGGCCTTGTCGAGCGTCTCGGCGTATTCCCGCTCGGGGTCGGAGTCGGCCACGATCCCCCCGCCGACCTGATAGCTCACGCGGTCGCCCTCGACGAGGATGGTCCGGATCGCGATGTTGAAGGCGGAGACGCCGGACCGGCCGAGGTAGCCGACGGCGCCCGTGTAGAGGCTCCGACGGTGGGGCTCCTGTTCGTCGATGATCTCCATCGCCCGGATCTTGGGGGCGCCGGTGATCGAACCGCCGGGGAAGACCGACCGGATGACTTCGATGGGTCCGACTCCGGGGCGGAGCTGCCCCTCGATGGTGGCGACGAGGTGGTGGACCTGTTCGAAGGTCTCGGAGGCCCGGGGCTCGGCCACCCGGACCGAGCCGAACCGGCAGATCCGGCCGAGGTCGTTGCGTTCGAGGTCGACGATCATCGTCAGCTCGGCCCGGTCCTTGGGGCTGGCGGCCAGTTCCTCGGCGAGCCGGGCGTCCTCGGCCGGGTCGCTCGACCGGGGGCGGGTCCCCTTGATCGGCCGGGTGACGATCCGGTCCCCCTCGGTCCGGTAGAAGAGTTCGGGGCTGGCGCCGACCACCGCGAGGTCGTCCCAGGCCAGGAACGCGGCGTAAGGGGCCGGGCTGATCGCCCGGAGCCGGCGGCGGAGTTCGAGCGGCTCGGGTCGGCCCCGGGCGACGAAGCGTTGCGACAGGTTGGCCTGGTAGATGTCGCCCGCCTCGATGTAGCCGAGGATCCGCCGGACCGACCGGAGATAGGCGTCGCGGGACCGGTCGGCCCTCGGGGGCGAGAGGGATGGTTTCGCCGTCGGCGGGGCGGGGGATTGGAGGTCGGCCAGCCAGGCATCGCGTCGTTTCGTCAGGCTCTCCGGGCCCTCGTCCAGGAGGTCCACCGCCCAGAGCTCGGCCGAGCCGGTCCGGTGGTCGACCTGCACGAAGGTGTCGTAGAGCCCGAACCGGACCGCGGGGATCCGCGAGTCGGGGCTCGCCCGGCGCGGGAGGCGTTCGAGCCTCGGGGCGAGGTCGTAGCCGAGATGGCCGATCAGCCCGCCCTGGAACGGGGGGAGGGAGGGTCCGGGGGCCTCGGCGGGGTCGGCCAGCTTGTAGCGGGCGGCGATGGCGGCAAGCCCTTCCAGGGCGTCGCCCTCGGCCTCCAGGTCCAGGCCCGCTCCGGACCAGCGGAAGCCCCGGCCGTCGGGCGACTCGAAGACCCGACGGGGCCGGGCGGCGAGGATGCTCCAGCGTCCCGGGTCGCCGAGCCCGGGCCCGCCTTCCAGGAGCGCCGGACCGGCCCAGGAGCCGATCCGCTGGGCGAGGATCTCGGCGGGGAGGGCGACCGGGATTCGGTGGACGAGGGGGCCGGTGGGCGGCACGGGGCGGGTCACTCCCGGTTCCGGGGGGCGATCCATCGGGGCGGCCCGGCACGCCGGGCGGGGGATCGGTACAATACCTAGCATATCGAGCGGGTGGCCCGCAAATCGACCCGGTCCCGGAGGCAGGTTGGCCGATGATTCGTTCTCCCCTGGGGCTCCGGCTCGACCCGAGCCGGCCGATCAAGGAACAGATCCGGCTCGCCGCCTCGGCGGGGGCCAAGGGCGTGGTCTTCGACGCCGCCGGAGACCTCGGGCCCGACCGGCTCTCCGAGACCGGCCGGCGCGAGCTGAGGCAGGTCCTCCGGTCGGTTGAGCTGGACTTGGTCGCGGTCTCGCTGCCGACCCGGCGGCCCTTCGACAGCCTGGAACAGCTCGAAGACCGCCTGCCCCGCGCCGACCGGGCCTTCGCCCTGGCTTACGAACTGGGGACCCGGCTGGTCCTGGCTCGGGTCGGCGGGCTCCCGCCCGAAGCGGACGCCGCCCGCCGCGAGGCGTTCACCACGGCGGTCCGCGAGCTGGGGCTCCGGGCCGATCACCGGGGGATCCGGTTCGCCCTGGAGACCGGCGAGGAGCCGGGGAGCGTCCTGGGACCCTTCCTGGGAGCGATGGGCCTGCCCAGCCTGGCCGCGAGCGTCGACCCGTCGAGCCTGCTCCGGCAGGGGATCGACCCCGTCGCCGCGACCCGGGAGCTGGGGGCCTGGGTCGCCCACGCCTATGCCAACGACGCCTCGGGATCGTCCCGGTCGCCGGGGGTTTCCCATCCCCGAGGGTCCGGGTTCCCGAGCGGGGCCCTCGACTGGGAGGAATATCTGGGCGCGCTGGAAGAGATCAACTACCGGGGCTACCTGACGGTCTGGCCCGAGCCCGAACGCGAGGCCGGCGCCGAGTTCCGGGCGATCGCCGATCGGCTCCGCCAGTTCTGAGCCTCAAATGCCGGGGGCAACCGGCCCGCCGCTTCGTCGCGGTGGTCCGGTCGCCCTCGGCCTGCTTCGGTCTGGTCCGGAAGCAACGCCCGGGTCGATCGCTGGGACCGGCCCGGGCGGCTCTCCGATTCCTCAGACGTTCTTCGGGGGCCCGCCCGGGGTCAACGCGCCGTTGGTGACCTTCGGGTTGAGGATGGCGTTGAGCGCGACCGACAAGGCCGAGGGAGCCGGGGCGGCCGGGTTCGCGGGCGTGGCCGGGATCGCCGGAGTGGCCGGGGTGGCCGGGATCGGGGCGACCAAGCCCACGGCCGGGGACACGGTGGTCGAGCCGTTGGGGCTGGTCGGAGTGGCCGGCGAGGTCGTCACGGTCGTGGTCGTGACCTGCGTCGTGGTCGTCGAGGCGACGGGCGTGCCGGACTCCGTCGGGGCGGTCGGGTTGGTGACCGGGGTCGCCGGGGTGGCGGCGGGCGGGTTGGTCACCGAGGTCGGTGCCACGGCGGCGGTGCCCGTGGTCGGCTGGCTCGTCGCCGAGGCCGTGGCCGCGGCCGGGGTCGTCGTCGCCGGCGGGGTCGCGGGGGTGGCGACCGGGGCCGGCGGTGTCACCTTGGTGGCATGGCGAGCGGCGCCGCCGTTGAAGAGGGTGTAGACCGGCGAGATGGTGCTCGCGGCCTTGTTATTGTGGTTGACGCCGAACTGGGCCGGAGTGGTCCCCTTGTACCGGACGTACGACCCCTTGGGGACGAACTCGTAACTGGGCTTGAGCCGCTGGAGGTCGCGGAAGTTCCGCTGAGCGCCCGGAGCGATCAGGAAACCGTTGGCCGAGGACCGCTGGCGGTCGGTGATGGAGAAGGCGTCGGGCGTCGGCAGGATGTACTTGTTGAGCAGCCGGAACTGGGCGATCGAGACCGAGCCCTGGAGCTTGCCGTGCACGGCGTAGTCGAAGAAGTTGAACCGGCGCTGGAGGACGTCGGGCTGGTCGGGCTGTTCGCCGCCAGCGGTGAAGGTGTTGTTGAGGGCTCCCCGGGCGGTCCCGCCCAGGAGCCGGGCCATGGCCCCCGCCTCGGGCTGGCCGGTGACGGCCGCGGAATCCACGAAGTTCTGGATCTCCTGGGAGGTAATCAGGCCGTCGTGGTTGGCGTCGATGATGTTGAAGGTGCCGTGCTTGAGCAGGTAGTCGATGGCGATTTTGCCTTCGATCGTCGCGATCGCGTTGCTCACGCTGACCCGGGCGTAGGTGCGCGGGGTGTTGGTCCCCAGGATGGTGGGCGGCCCGGCGACGGTCAGGTTGTCGTTGATGTCGGCGGCGGGCACGGCGCTGTAGGCCAGGATCGAGTTGATCCCGTTGGGGTTGTTGTAAGCCTTGGGGTTGAAGAGCTGGTAATTCCCGAAGTTGAGGACGTGGGCGCCGACCGGGGTCGTCAGGTAGGCCGAGGCGGTCAGGCCGAACTTGCTGATGTTGGACCAGTATTCGAGGGCCGAGCTGACCAGGGCGTAGGACCCCGTCACGATCGCCGAGGAGATCGAGGTTCCGCCCTGGAGGAAGACGTTGGGGTCGAACCCGTCGCCGACGAAGGTCCGGCGGAAGGTCGGGGCGTCGAGGGCCGGCGCGGCGAAGTCGGTCGTGGCGTTCCGGTTGGCCGAGCCGAGCAGGCGGTCGCTGAAGGTGATGAGCGGCCCGCCGCCGGCCCCGCCGCCGCCGTTGCCGGTCCCGCCGCCGCCGATGCTGCCGCCGCCGCTCTCGGCCGCGGTCAGGAGGGCGAGGTTGTTGGAGCCGGCGCCGGTGGTGCCGTTGGCGCCGGTGGTGTTACCGCCGGTGGTGTTGCCGCCGGTGGCGGTGCCCGTTCCGGTGGCGGTCCCGTTGCCGTTGCCGGTGAGCCCGGAATCGCCGATCCCGCCGATGCTGGTGCTGTTGTTGCCGAAGACCAGGACCGGCCCCCGGAACCGGCCCAGGACAGTCTGGGCGGGATCGGTCGGCGGGGTGTTGGCGGCGGCCGTGTAGAGGAACGGATAGGTTCCGGTGACCGAGATCACCTCGTTCAGGACCGCCGGGAGCGACATTCCGTTCAGGTCGCCCAACGAAGTGTTCTCGGAGTTGTTAGTGGGCCCGACGTTGGGGTCGAACGTCCCGCCGAAACCCCCGCCGAAACCCCCGCCGCCACCGACTCCGCCGCCACCGACTCCGCCGCCACCGACTCCGCCGCCGCCCAGGCCGCCGCCGCCCAGGCCGCCGCCGCCCAGGCCGCCGCCGCCGAGTCCGATGCTGCTTGCCCCGGCCGTGGCCCCGAGCTGGCCGGCGGCGCCGATCGGGGCGATCCCGGCCTTGAGGAATTTGTCGAGCTGATTCTTGAAGGCGATGACGACCTGGGGATACTGACGGTAGGCGGTCTGCTCGGTCGCGAAGGTCTCGGTGGTCCCGAAGGCCAGGCTCGCCGCGATCACCCGGTCCTGATTCAGCGGGCGGATCGGGTCGGCGACGTACGGGTTGTTCGCGGCGTACTGGAAGCCGGCGAACAGCGAGTCGGTCGTCGCCGACGCGTTGGACGGGAATGACTGCGCGAATCCGAAGCCGCCGCCGCCGACTCCGCCGACCCCGCCGACCCCGCCGCCACCGGTGTTATTCCCCGTGGTGGTGCCGGCGCCGAGGGTGACGAAGGGCTCAAAGACGTTGATCGGGTTCAGCGTGGCCTGCGGGACGAACTGGGCGATGACCCCGGCGACCGGCGTGCCGTGGCCGTCCGCGTTCAGAGCCAGGACGGTCCCACCAACGGCGTTGTTGCCGTTATTGTTGCCGCCGGTGTTATTGCCGGTGCCGGTGCCCGTGCCGGTGGTGGAGCCCACCCCGGAGATCCCGGCGGCGAGGTCATCCTTGCCGGTCCCGCCCGGGATCGCCGTCGAGGTCCCCGTGGCGACGCGGCCCCGGAAGCTGGGGTTGTTGCTGTCGATCCCGGTGTCGATGACGTCCACAGCGCTATTTCGGCCGTCGTAGGGGACACCGAGGGTCCGGAGGTCGTTCAGGCCGACGATCGAGCCGGAGCTCGACCCGGCCAGGCTGGCGGTGGTCTTGAACTGCCAGATCCCGTCGTCGTCGGAGGCGTAGAGCGTGGTCCCGTCGGACGAGAAGGTGATGCTCAGGCTGGACCCGCTGAACGAAGTGCCGTCGCTGGCGTTGGAGGTGTTGAAGCCCTCGGCGAAGGTGGTGAGCCGGCCGAACTGGTCGATCCGGACGATCCGACCGCCGCCGATCAGGTCGCCCCCGATGGCCGCGTTCGGGCCGCTGGAGAACGAGCCCGGTGCCTGGAAGTTCACCGAGCCGTTGGTGCCCACCGAGCTGATCCCGCCGAATCCGGGGCCCTGGACCGGGATCAGCGCGGGGGGTGTATTGGCGGGAGCCCCTGGGACCGCCACCGAGACGGCGAGCCCCGTGGCCAGGTCCGCCGCGAACAGGCTCCCGGCGTAGATCGGTGAGCCGATGGGCCCGGTGCCCACGGTCCCGGTCCCGGTCCCGGTCCCGGCCCCGCCACCGCCCCCGGCGCCGCCCCCGGCGCCGCCCCCGGCGCCGCCCGTGCCGGTCGTGGCGCCCGCGCCGGTCGTGGTGATGGTCAGGGGGAGACCTTGCGAGAAGAAGCCGTACTGGTCGAAAGCGACGTCCTGGAAGCGGCGGAAGTTGGTGGAGGCGGCCGGGTAGAGGTCGATGTTCGGGGTCGGGTTCTGGAAGGTATTCGCGAAGGCATTGGGGTCGAAGCCGCGGTTGATCAGGAGGTCGCCATTGATCCCCTGGACGCCGCTGACGCCAGAGGACGCGGTGAAGACGCCGGCGAAGCCGGGGGTGCCGAAATCGGCGAAGACGTCGTAAACCAGGCTCCCGCCCGCCGAGGCGTAGTTCGTGTTGGCCGCGGTCAGGCCGACCTGCGGGCCCAAGGTAAGGCCGGTCTGCTTGACGCCGAGGGGAAGGGCCAGGCTGTTGATGGGTGTGCCGGGGCGGAACTGGTTGGAGTCGAAGTAGAGGGCGGCGAACTGGGTCGTGGAATTGAACGAGCCGAAGCCCCCGTTCGCCGAGCCGGTCGCGGTGGCGCCGCCGAGGAACCCCTGACCGGTGACCGAGCCCGAGCCGGTCCCCGCGATCAGGCCGCGGAGGAAGGTCTGTTGCTCCGGCGGCGGGACCAGGATCGACGTCGGGTTGAAGGTGAGCTTGGCGGCGTTGACGGTCGTGTCCGAGAACGTGGTGAACGCGCCCAGGAAGGTCCCGTCCGGCGCGATCCGGTAGATCGCGTTCTTGGCCGGGTTGGTCGCGTCGGCCGAGGAGACGAACATCGAGGGCCGGCCGTCGAAGTAGCCCTCGGGGTCGAAGCTGATGTCGTAGAAGTTGGTCAGGCCCGAGGTCGGGGTCAGCCCACCGGCGGCGCTGGTCTGGGTCGGGTCGAGCTGCGAGATCACCGTGTTGAGGTCGAAGAAGACGCTCGACTTGCCGGTCGCGGTGTCGACCCGGTAGATCACGCCGGGGCGGTTGATCGCGCCCTTGGTCAGGTTATCTCCAGCGCCCCGCGAGACGGCGTAGAGCGAGTTGCCGAAGTCGCCGCCAGGCCCCGAGCGGATCCGGACGATGTCGCCGCCGAAGGAGCTGTTGGTCGTCAATTCGGAGACCGAGGTGATCGACGCGGCCTCGGGGAAGGCCGACAGCGGGTTCACCGCCCCGGTCTGGACGGGCAGGGCGGTGGTGAGGGTGATGTTGCCCAGGTTCTGCGTCTTGGGCTGGTTGGCCAGCGGGGTGAACGTGGCGGTGATGCCGGACTGGGCGAGGACCGGCGCCAGGAGCTGACGCTCTTCCAGCGCGGTGACCGCCTCGATCCGGGCTGCGCGGCTCCGCCGCTGCTCGGGGCCACGGGCCCTGGGTCGGGAAGGGTGAGACATTCCATCATCTCCTAAACCTAGACTCGTCCATCCTGAACCGAGGCCGAGGTACCCGGCGTCCCAGGTATCGGCATGGCCGGAGGTCCCGGTTGAGCCAATTGACCCGGAGTTTCCGCCCGGCCGGCACGACCGGCGGCACGGAAACGCTCGTCATAGTCATCAGGATCGGAAGAAAATCGGCCGGGGATGACAGAAAGGCGCGAAATGCGGGTTGGCGCGGTGCTGAGGATGGCTCGGGCGCAAGCCGAGGGCACCCCGGGCCGGCGATCGGCCCCGAGGCGCCCTCATCGTTCGGAGCGATCTGGGAGGCTATTCTGTCAATTTTCTGATTCGTGGCGATAGGTCCTACTAATGGACGATGGTTGATGGGTGAAAAAATGTCGGAAAAGCAGCCGGATTGACTTCGGATGCCTCCGCGCGTGTTCGTCCTCAACCATCAGCCATCAGCCATCAGCCATCAGCCATCAGCCATTTTCGATCCCCGATAGGCTCTTACTCGACGACGCCCTGCGGCCCGGTCGGTCGGGGGTTCTGGCCGCCGCCGGTGGCCCGACGCCGGACGTCCAGCTCGATCGAGCCGAAGGTCCCCTCGTGGCGCTGAATTGTCATTCCCAGCGCGGTCAGGAGCCGCTTGGCCGTGAAGAAGTTCATGACGATCCGCTGGTTTGCCTTGACGTCCTGCCGGCCCTGGGCGAACGGCTGGGGATTCAGGCCGAAGTCGAGGATGACCTCTTCCGGGGTGGCGGTGACCCGGCAGAAGTTGGAGTAGGAGGGCAACGCCCCGGTGTCGTCCACGTGGACTTCGGTCTGCTGCTGCACGGGCTGCTGCCCCTCGTTGGGGTGTTCCTCGCTCATGTCGATCTCCCTGGGCTCGTCGAGTCCGTCCATGCCCGCCGGCGCCCGAAGGATCGGGTCGACCGGGGGGTCCGGTGCGGCCGGGCGGGCCGCCGATCGGCGCGCCGGCGCTGCCTGGGAGTATGGGGCGACCGGGAGTCGCGATCAAGGTGTCTTTCAGGCCGCGGCGAATTCGACCAGGCGGTCGATCTCGGTGAAGGTCCGGCCCGAGGCCCCGTCCTGCGCCAGGACGTGCCGGCTGGCCGCGAGCCCCCGGGCGGTGGCGGCCTCGGGGTCGTCCAGGTCGGCCAGCAACGCCTCGGCCAGGGCCCGGTCGTCGGCGACCATCCGGGCCCCGCCGCACCCCAGGAGCTGCTCGACCACCGCCCGGAAGTTCGCCGTGTGCGGACCGAAGAGGACCGCCGCGCCGAAAGCGGCCGGCTCCATCATGTTCTGGCCGCCCCGCCCCGGCCGGAGGCTCCCACCCACGAAGGCCACGTCGGCCAGCCCCCAGACCGAGGACAGCTCGCCGATCGTGTCGACCAGGATCACCGGGGGGGCCAGGTCACGCCTCAGGGAGTAGGTCGGCGGGCCCCCGGCCTCGCTCCGGCGGACGATCCGCTCCCCCTCGGATTCCAGCCACGAGGCGACTTCCTCGAACCGCTCGGCGTGGCGGGGGACCAGCACCAGGCGGAGCCGGGGATGCCGGGTCCGGGCCATCCGGTAGGCCGCCAGCGCGGCGGCTTCCTCCCCCTCCATCGTGCTCCCGGCGACGAAGACCAGCTCCTCGGGGGCCAGGCCCAGCTCGTGGCGGAGGGCCAGCGTCTTCGGGTTCGACCGGTCCGACTCCAGCCCGTCGAACTTGACCGAGCCGGTCACCCGGACCCGGGCCCGGGGGACCCCGAGGTCGACGAACCGCTCGGCGTACTCGTCGTTCTGGGCCGCCACGGCGTCGAGCCGCCGGAGGGTCGGCCCCAGCGGGCCCCGGAGCTTCCGATAGCCCCGGTGGCTCCGACGGCTCAGCCGGCCGTTGACGATCACCACCCGGGCCCCCGCCTGCTTGGCCGCCCAGACCAGGTTGGGCCAGAGTTCTAGCTCCACCAGGGCCAGGACCGTCGGCCGGACCCGGGCCACCGCCCGGAGCGCCGACCACGAGAAGTCCAGCGGGGCGTAGAACGTTACCAGCTCGGGATAAGTCATCCGGGCGACCATCAGTCCGGTCCGGGTGGTCGTCGAGATCACCACCTCCCAGCCCGGCCGGCGGCGGGCCATCTCCTTCAGGACCGGCCGGAGCAAGAGAACCTCGCCCACGCTGACGGCGTGGAACCAGATGCACGGCCGGTCGCCGATCCGGTGCGGGGCGCTCCCCAGGAATTTCTCCGCCCAACCCTCGCGGTAGCGGCCGGTCCGGATCGACCGATAGAGCAGGATCGGCGAGCAGGCCGCCAGAAGCGTCGCGTAGATCAAGTTGAGCAGGCAGGGCATCGGGGAATCCTTTCCCGGACCTGGATCGTGGGAGGGCCATCCTCGGACTTCAAGGCGAGTCGGCCACCTCCGAGGGCTCGGATCCATGAGCGAGGCCCGACCGACCGAGACTTCTCCCCTCTCGGAAAGGGACGTGTCGATCGATCGAGCAACCATCGGAAAGCAACCGACGTGCCCATCTCCAACGAAGCGGCCGACCCGGAAAACTCCCGAACCAGCATTGACTGACCGTCGAGCTGAAAACGATCCCCTCGTCAATCCCGGCGAAAAAATCCTAAGTCCCGTCACGATCGGCAAAATCGGCTACATCAATGCAAACCCCCTCGGTCGCTCCGAGGGGGTCTGGCGGAATCTCGGACGGTCTCCGGGCGGGATGGGCATCCCAGAATACTCGCCGAGGGTCAGAAGGGGTCGGCCGCGGCTTCCTTCTTCATGCAGCAGGATTTGAACTTTTTACCAGAACCGCAGGGGCAGGGGTCGTTCCGGCCGACTTTCCTGCCAAGGTTCCGGACGGGTTCCTTCTTGTTCTCGGTGGTCTGCTGGCTGGCCGCGATGGCGGCCTCCTGCTGGGCCCGGACGCCACCGGCGACGGCGACCGGCTCGGGCTCGGGCGACTGGTGGATCGCCTGGGCCCGGTCGAGCTGCCATCGGGCCCCGAGGTAACTGAGGAAGTCGGGGTCGAGCTGCTCCATCCGGAAGACCAGGTCAGTGACCTTGTCGGAGACGCCCGACCACATCTCCTCGAAGATCTTCATCCCCTCGCGTTTGTATTCGACCTTGGGGTCGACCTGGGCGTAGCCCCGGAGCCCGACCGAGGACCGGAGGTGGTCCATCGTCCGGAGGTGCTCCATCCAGCTCTGGTCGAGGATCTGGAGGACCAGGACCTTCTCCATCTCCCGCATCTCGGGCCGATGACGGGCGTCGAGGGCGTCGATCAGGCGGCGTCGGACGACGCCGGGATCCAGGGTCCGGACCTCGTCGGCGGTGATCTCGGCGCCGAGTTCGGCCCGGGCCCACTCGGATAGCTCGGCGGCGGCCTTGGGATCCACGGGGGCGGTGGTGATAGCGGCGGATTGGGGACCGTGGACGGCCTCGATCCGCCGCTCCACCTCCTCGGCGAGCCGGCCGCCGGGATAATGGCGGTGGGCGACGTCGAGCAGGAGCGTTTCGATCTCGGGCCGGAGCTTGGAGCGGATTTCCTCGGGGTCGATGTAGGTTCCGAATCGCTCGGTGGCCCAGGCGGCCAGGCCGTCGCGGTCGTACCGGGGGCTCTGCTGGCCCTGCGACCGCTCGGCCAGGAACCGGGTCAGGCCGACCCGGACGGGGAACTCGGCCTCCTTCCGGTCATAGAGCTGGCGGGCCTCCTGCTGGAGCTGGCGGACGATCTCGGGCTTGGGGAGCCTGGCCCAGGTCGTCGGGTCGATCGCCAGGCCGAACTTGTGGTGCGACCAGCCGGCCAGGGTCCGGCGGCCCCAGTCATCGAGGAGGAACTCGCGGGCCGGGGACAGGTCGACCCCGGCGATCGAGTCGACCGCCTTCTCGACCAGGAAGTCCTCCAGCGCGATCCGGTCGAAGGAGGAGTGACCGCCCTCGGCCCGGCCGAACTTCCGGAGGTCCTTGTCCTTGAGGTTGGTCCCGTACCGGGCGTTGTACCAGGTGACCAGGGCCAGCCAGTTGTAGTCCTCGGGCTCGGCGTCGGAGGGGAGATTTTCCTCGACCGCCTCGCGGGTGAGGCTCCCGGCCTGGGAGTCGGCCTCGTGGCGGGCGGCGGACTCGGCGTCCTCGAAGGCCAGGCCCTTGGACGCCTTGGCGGTCAGCTCGACGCCCAGCCGCTGCCCGGCCCACTCGGCGAAGCTGGCAGCGCCGTAGTCGTCGGCGAGGAAGCGGTCGGCGGCCTCGCGGATCTGGTTGTCGATCATCCCCAGGATCGCGTCCTTGGCCGGCTCGCCGTCCAGGAGCCGCTGACGGAACGAGTAGACCCGTTTCCGCTGCTCGTCCATGACCTCGTCGTATTCGAGGAGGTTCTTCCGCGAGTCGAAGTTGCGCTCCTCGACCTTCTTCTGCGCCCCCTCGATCCGGCGTGAGACCATCTTGCTCTCGATCGCCTCGCCGTCCTCCATCCCCAGCCGGGCCAGGATGTTGGAGACCCATTCCCCGGCGAACTTCCGCATCAGGTCGTCTTCGAGCGACAGGAAGAACCGCGACGAGCCGGGGTCGCCCTGACGTCCCGACCGGCCCCGGAGCTGGTTGTCGATCCGCCGGCTCTCGTGACGCTCGGTCCCGATGATGTGGAGCCCGCCCACGCCGGCGACCTCGCGCCCCTCGGCCTTCATCTCGGGCTCGTACTTGCCCACCGCCGACTCCCAGACGTCCTTGGGGACTTCCAGCCGGGTCGGATAGAGCGGCCGGCCGTCGGGGTCGACGGCGCGCTTCAGGTCGGCCCAGGCCATGAACTCGGGGTTGCCCCCGAGAATGATGTCGGTCCCCCGGCCGGCCATGTTGGTCGCGATCGTGACCATCCCCTTCCGCCCGGCCTGCGCCACGATCTCGGCCTCGGACTCGTGGAACTTGGCGTTGAGGACCTGGTGCTTGATCCCGTACTTGCTGAGCATGTCGGAGATCAGCTCCGACTTCTCGATCGAGGTGGTCCCCACCAGGATCGGCCGGCCGGTCTCGTGGACCTCGCGGAGCTCGCCGAGGATCGAGTCGTACTTCTCGCGGTCGGTCCGGTAGATCACGTCGGGGTAGCTTGCCCGGGTCAGCCCGCGATTGGTGGGGATGGCGATCACGTCGAGCTTGTACACCTTCCAGAACTCGTTGGCCTCGGTCATGGCCGTCCCGGTCATCCCCGAGAGCTTGTTGTAGAGCTTGAAGAAGTTCTGGAGCGTGATCGTGGCCAGGGTCTGGTTTTCCTCCTTGATCCGGACCCGCTCCTTGGCCTCGACCGACTGGTGGAGGCCGTCGGACCACTGGCGGCCGGTCATCAAGCGGCCGGTGAACTCGTCGACGATCACGATCTCGCCGTTCATGACGACGTAGTCGCGGTCCTTCCGGTAAAGGTTGTGGGCCTTCAGCGAGTTGTCGATGAGATGCGGCCACTCCATGTTGCCGGGGGTGTAGAAGCTCTCGACCCCGGCGATCCGCTCGGCCTCGCGGACGCCCTCGTCGTTGAGGTGGGCGGTCCGCTCCTTCTCCTTGACCTCGAAGTGGACGCCGTTCTTGAGGAGCCGGGCGATCCGGTCGGCCTCGGCGTACTTCCGGACGTCGTCGAAGGCCGGGCCCGAGATGATCAGCGGGGTCCGGGCCTCGTCGATCAGGATCGAGTCGACCTCGTCGATGATCGCGTAATTCAAGGGCCCCTGCGCCTGATGCTCGCGGGCGGGCTTCATGTTGTCGCGGAGGTAGTCGAAGCCGAACTCGTTGTTGGTGCCATAGGTGATGTCGCGGCCATAGATGTCCTGTCGCTCGGCGGCGTCCATGTCGCCCTGGATCGCGCCGACGCTCAGGCCCAGGCCGTTATAGAGCGGGCTCATCCACTCGGCGTCGCGGCGGGCCAGGTAGTCGTTGACGGTGACGACGTGGACGCCCTTGCCCGGCAGCGCGTTGAGGTAGGCGGCCAGGGTGGCGACCAGGGTCTTGCCCTCGCCGGTGACCATCTCGGCGATGTTCCCGCCGTTGAGGACCATCCCGCCCATGAGCTGAACGTCGTAGTGCCGCATCTTGAGGAACCGGCGGCCCCCTTCGCGGCAGACGGCGAACGCCTCGGGCAGGACGTCGTCGAGGGTCTGCCCCTCGGCGAACCGGCGGCGGAAGTCGGCGGTCTTCTCGCGGAGTCCCTCGTCGGAGAGCGCCTGGAGCGCCGGCTCCATCTCGTTGATCCGGGCGACGATCGGGCGCATCCGGCGGATCTGACGCTCGTTCGAGTTGCCGAACAGGCGCATCAGCCCGTCCGACAGTTTCTCGGTCACCGCGTTGGCCGTGTCCGTCGTCTTGTCCCAAATCTCGCTGAGCAGTTCCATTGCCGGTTTCGCCTCGCTCCGGTATTCCGACCTGTCCGCTTTAAATCGATTCTGACGAGGATTTTACATCACGCTTCGGTGATCGGTCAAGTCGAGCACGAGGCCGGCCAGGGTCTTTCAAAAGTGGATTCGACGCTCTTTGTCCCCTCACTCCAACGCTCTTTCGCAAGCGGAGAAGGGACAAGAATGACTCCCTCCCCCCTTCCGGGAAAGGGGCAAGAATGACTCCCTCTCCCCTTGCGGGAGAGGGTTGGGGAGAAGAGGCCAGAGACGCAGCACCACCGGAAACCGTGGTCAGACCCCCGCCGCTCCCCGGATCATAGGACGGCGAACCGGCCCGCCGTCGCCCGGGTCGGCGCGGGTGACCCGAATCCCGCGACCCGGAGGAGATGGCCCCCCGGCGGCCCGGGAGCCAGGTTCCCGCCCGACCTGGAGCGCGTCCGGCGATCGCCCAGCGCCGGCGGACCGGTGGGCGGTTCCACCCCTCGCCATTTCCGCAATCAGGGCCGATCGCCGGGAAAGTGTGCTAACGAAGCCGCCTCGGGCGTGAATATGTGGCTAAGACCCGTGTTCCCAACTCCTCAGACGCCCGAGGGCTCCGATGATCGTCTCCGAAGCTCGGCGCGCAGCGAACCGGCGGAACGCCCTCCACTCGACCGGCCCCCGGACGGCCGAGGGCAAGGAGCAGTCGCGGGCCAATGCCTTGAAGCACGGGCTCTGCGCGGCGGTGGTCGTCGCCGAGGACCCCGAAGCCGTCCGGCGGCGGGCCGACGACTGGTCCCGGGCCTTGAAGCCCCAGAACTCGTTCCACTCCTGGCTGGTGGACGACCTGGCCGTGCTCAGCCTCCGGATCGACCGCTCCGAGCAAATCGAGCGCCAGCTCAGAAATCGGCACTCGCTCCGGGCCGAAGTCTCGTGGGACGACGACCGCCGGCTCGACGCCGAGACGCTCGGCAAGACGATCGGCCGGAGCCCGGGGAAGGTGGTCGAATCGCTCCGGCGGACCCCCCAGGGGTGCGAGTGGCTGATGACCCGATGGGCGATGCTGGCCCACTCGGCCGACGTCAAGGGGATCTGGACCGACGACCAGGCCCGGCTGGCGTTCGACCTGCTCGGAACCCCGCCCGAGTTCCGCGAAGGCCAGAAACCGGGCGTGGCGCTGGACTTCGACGGACTGGTCGTCGAGCCCGCCGACGACCCGGCCGCCGTCGCCCGCCGCGAGATCGCCGCCCTCAAGGAACGCCGCGAGGTCGTCGCCGGGCTCGACGACGTCGACCGATCGCTGGCCGAGGCCGACCTCTTCGACGAATCCAACCCCGAGTTGAAGCGACTCCGGCGCTACGAAGCCTCGCTGCATCGGCGGCTCCGCTGGTGTCTGGCGCAGCTCCAGGACCCGACCGCCCCGCACGGATCCCACTCCGAGCCGGCCCCCCGGGGGGCCATCGAGCCAGAGTCGCCCACGCCCGCCCGACCCGTCCCCGAGACGCCCCGGGCTGGCCGGTTGATGGCCCCGCCGGACCCGCCGCTCGACCTCGGTTTCGGAGAGGATCACGGCCCCGGCCTGGAATTCGACTTCCAGGCCATGATCGCCTCGAACCTGGAGAAGATCCGGATCGAGTCCGAAGCCCTCCGCGAGCTGGATCTCCCGAAGCTCGAACGGCTCCGGACCTGATCCGGCGGGCCTTCAAACGTGGTCCCGATCCGGCTTGACCCGCGACCGGTCGAAGTCCGGCCCCCTCACGCCCCGAATTCCGGTTGGCAGTCGAGAATCAGAGGGATGGCGAAGATGCACAAGATCTGCGGACGCCTCGACCGGACCCTCGGCGGCTTCGATCGGGTCCGAGGCGGGATCGGCCACCTCGCCGGGGGTCGGTCGGGGTCCGAGGGCCGGCCGATCCGAACGAAGCCAGCTTCACGGCGGATCGAAGCCATTCCGGGAGACTCTAAGCCCACCTTCGGACCGGCGCAACGATTGGGTGGGCTTCGCTCCGCTCGGAGCCACCCTACGGGATGGGCCGACGCCGGCCAGGGTGTCGCCGAGGTCCCGGGGACGCCGTCACTTCAGGAGCGGCCGGACCTCGATCGCCCGGAAGAAGATTTCGGCCCCCTCGGACTGGAAGAGGATCTTGCCCGAGGTCAGGCTCGACCCGGTCGCGGCATTGACCAGGATCCCGTTCAGGACGACGGCGATCTTGTCCCCATCGCAGACGACCTCCATCCGGTTCCACTCGCCGACGGGTCGTTCAACGTCGTCGGGCCCTCGGAACCAGAGGACGTCCTTCCAGGCCGGATCCCGACCCCACCAGTTGATCCGGCCCCCTCGGCGCTGGAGGGGCTTCTCGCCCTTGCGGAAATAGGGCTGGCCGTCGGCCCCGAGCCGGACCTCGGCCGAGAGCGAGGGGGGGGGCTTGCCCTTGCCGGGGACGAGGATCAGGTCGCCAGAGCCGCCCTCGATGATCTGGCACTCGATCGACTCCATCCAGCAAGCCAGGGCGTCGCCATCGGGGCCGGAGGCGTGGACCATCACCCCCGAATTCCGCGCCCCCCAGCGTCGGGGGGGGGAGGTCCGGCCGCCCCATCGCCATTCGAAGCTCAGGCGATAGTCGGCGAAGCTGACCCGGGTGGCGATCCCGCCGAACTCCCGGCCCGAGACCCGGATCGCCCCGTCAACAACCGAGAAGTCGCCGGCCGGGTCGGCGTACTTCCGGTAGCGGGTGAAGGTGTAGAAGGGAGAAAGGTCCTTGCCATCGAACCGGAGGAGCGGCGGGCCGGTCTTCACGGCCGGGAGGTCGCGCGCGAACCCGGGCGGCTCCCCCGCGGACGCCGGGGCAGCCAGGGCCAGGGCGATCACCAGGGCGGACTGGCGGCGAGATCGGGTCGATCGGGGCATCCGTGCTCGCTCCGATGGTCGAGCGCTCAGACCGGCTCGCGGTGGATCGCGCCACCGAGCGACCGGCAGGCCGACTCGACCCTGGCCCGGATCGCTTCGGGGCAGGCGATCGAGAGGACCATCCCCTGCTGCCCCTCGATCCCCTCGGGCGGGGTGACGCCCAACCGGTCGTTGGGCACGCCCAGGCCGATGACGACCTGGATCGCCAGATTCCCCTGCGACGAGTTGTGGAAGAACGCGACCACCCGGGGGAGCGACGGCCCTTCGTGGACCACGCCGGGGCGGACCTGGGGGTTTTCCATCATGGTTCCTGCCCGACGAGTGCCCGGGTTTTTCGACGCCGGCCCCAGTTTGACGGCCCGGGGCCCGACCCGCAAGGCCGACCACGCGGGCAGGATCGTACCACGGTCGATTCGACGCCTCTTGTCCCCTCTTTCTCTTCCTTCCCACGAGGAAAGAGGGAGTGATTCCGGCCCCCTCTCCCCTTGTGGGAGAGGGTTGGGGAGAGGGGGCCCTCGGATGACCAAGAACCTGGGGAATGCCCCCGACCGCGCCCGGCCGTTGGTTGGCGATGCTGGGCCCGGGCTGGTACGATGGACCGGTCCCAGGGCCGAAGGGGGAAGGATGGGCATCCGAGGATCGATCGCGGGGTTGATGGTCCTGGCGGGATTCGCGGCTGGTCCCGCCCCCGAGCGGATCGGTCGGCTGGACGATCTGGCGATCGTCGAGGCGTCGGGGATCGTCCGGAGTCGCAAGCATCCCGGGATCTTCTGGGTTCACAATGACTCCGGGAACCCGCCGGCCCTCTTCGCCGTCCGGAGGGACGGGAGCCTGGTCCGGGCCTACCGGGTCGAGGCCCCCAATATTGATTGGGAGGACATCGCCGCCGACGATCAAGGCCACCTCTACCTCGGCGACATCGGCAATAACGGGCTCCGCCTACCGATTCGGGCGGTCTACCGGATCGACGAGCCCGACCCGTCCTTGCCGGCCGGGGCCCCCTTGAAGCCGTCGGCCGCCTCCTACTACCGGTTCCCCGCCGGCGGGCGATTCGACGCCGAGGGCCTTTTCGTCTCCGAGAACCGGGTCTCGGTCGTCTCCAAGCGGCTCGACGGCGGGGAGGCCGAGGTCTACTCGATCCCCTTCGGACCGCCCGCCCCCGTGTTCCGGCCGGGACTTCCCGAACGGTCCGCAAGTCTTCCCGGTTGCACCGAGCCGGCCACCGGCGCGGACCTCTCGGCCGACGGTCGCCGGCTGGCCGTCGTGACGACGTCCGCCGCCCGGGTCTACGAGCCCGACGCCGGGTCCGGCTGGCGGCTCCTGGCGACCGTCCGGTTGGGAGCGCCCGGGGTCGAGGCGATCTGCTGGGACGGCCTCGACCTCGTCCTGGCCAGCGAGGATCGCTCGGTCTACCGGATCGCCGAGGCGACCTGGCGGGCGTTGGAGGGGCCTGGCCGATGAGTCACCCCGACGTGGTGATCGTGGGCGGCGGAGTGATCGGCCTTTCGATCGCCTATGCGCTGGCCCGCCAGGGGGTCCTGGCCACGGTCCTCGACCGGGCCGAACCGGGCCGGGAGGCATCCTGGGCCGGGGCCGGGATGATCCCGCCGCACACCGAGCGACTCAAGACCAACCCCACGGTCGAGCTCCGATCCTGGAGCGCGGTCCTGTACCCGGAATGGTCCCGGGCGCTCCTGGAAGAGACCGGGATCGACAACGGCTACCGGCGGACCGGCGGCGTGGACGTGGCCGCCTCGCCCGCCGAGGACGACGAGCTGAAGACCTCGGCCGGCCGGTGGCGATCCGAGCGGATCGTCTACGAACGGCTGACCCCGGGCGACTTCGGGCGGGTCGAGCCGGCGCTCAACCCCGACCTCCTGGTGGCGTACTACCTGCCCGATCGAGCCCAGATCCGGAACCCCCGGCACCTCAAGGCCCTGGTCGCGGCCCTGAAGGTCCGGGGCGTATCGATCCGGCCGGGCCGGGCGGCCCTGGGGTTCGAGTCGGCCGGCGGCCGGGTCTCGGCGGTCCGGACCGAGGAGGGCCCCCTCGCCTGCGGGTCGGTGGTGGTCGCGGCCGGGGCCTGGTCGGGCGGCCTGATGGCCGGGCTCGGGGTCCAGGCGGCGACCCCGCCCCTGAAGGGCCAGATCGTCCTGCTCCGGGAAGGCCGTCCCCGGATCCGCCGGATCGTCGAGCACGGCAAGAACTACCTGGTCCCCCGCGACGACGGGCGGATCCTGGTCGGGGCCACCGAGGAGGACGTCGGTTTCGACACCCGGACCACCGACGAGGCCCTCCGCGGACTCCTGGCCGAGGCCCGCCGGATCTGCCCGGGCCTGGCCGACGCCGAGGTCGAACGATCCTGGGCCGGGCTCCGGCCAGGGAGCATCGACTCCAAGCCGTACCTTGGTAATGTACCCGGATATGTTAACGTGATGATGGCCGCTGGCCACAAGCGGGCCGGCCTCCAGCTCGCCCCGGCCAGCGCGGAGATGATGGCGGACCTGGTCCTCGGGCGGCCCCCTCGGGTCGACCTGGCCCCTTTCCGGGTCGACCGCGAGCCCGGCGGCCCGGCCGACCCGACTTTCCGTTCCTGAAGTCTAAAACCGGACCGCCTCACTTGACTTGATGATGATGATGGCCGGGGTGAGGGGCCGAGCCGGGATGGAAGGCCGGATCTTGATGGGGCTGGCTCAGCTTGGCGCTATTGTTCCAGAGCTGCTGGATCCCGGCCGCCGCATTCTGGTTGTGGTGGTGGGGCGCGATCTTGTCCCGGATCTGGCGGTAAGTGTGGTCGAACCAGCCCGAGATCGAGGAGGGGGCCAGGCGTTCTTCGAGCGAGAGGCCGGCCGGATTTTCCGGGACGAACGTGCGACGGTTCCGCATGATTCGATGTCTCCTGTTCGAGGGCCCGGGAACTTTGCCCCGGTACGTTGACGAGTCACCCCGGATCGAAGGCCCGGCGAGGGCAGGGCCAGGAAACGAGGAGGCTCACTGTGCTATCCATTCGACCGCCCGGATCCAAAACATCAGCGATTCCCGCAAAGTCATTTCGATCGTCACCTCCCGAAAATTGGACGGGTCAAGGAAGCGCCCGTCGGCTCTCGGCCCAGGCTTTGGGGCGTCAGCGAATCGACCTGTACCGGATGAACCATCGGGGGCATCCCGGACCCAGCGAAACCCATCCGGCCGGAGAGTCGAGCGGTCGAAGAATGAGCGTGCGATCTTCGAGATCCCAGACTTTCGCGGGGACCCCGGGCCCTCAGGCGAAGGGGACGTACGAGACCAGGCCGTCCAGGCGGCGTGCAAGGAGCCATCCCATGGGCCGGCGAAGACGGTTGGTGATCGACGCCCTCGAAGGGCGTGAGCTGCTCTCCTTGACGCCGCTGATCGGTTCGCCGATGTGGGTCCATCGAGCGGCCGCGGGGACCTCCGGCGGCGGCGGCTCGGGCGGTCAGGGGGGCCAGTCGGGCGGTTCCGGAAACAGTCCATTGATGGTCGACCCGGTGACCGGGGTCGTCATGAACAGCAACCTGGGCGGCAGCGGCCTGACGAACGACGTGGCACCACCCCGGCTGAACGAGGCGAACCGGCGGAACTTCACCGCGAAGTTTACCGGTCGGGTCCAGGAGCAGCCGCCCCGACTGCTCGACCAGTCGCGCCAGTTCTATATTCTCGCCTCGGGCACGACCAACCAGTTCCTGCACGGCACCTTGCAGATGCGGTACTACACGCCGAACTCGGTGCCGATCACCGTCCCGGACCCCTCGAATCCCGGGACGTCGCTGACCGAGATCGTCACGGCGACGACCGGGACGATCTCGATGTCCGATCGGAGCACGCAGAGCGGCGGTGTGATCCTGGCCAACCTGACCGGCGACCCGGCCGCCGTGGACTCCCGGGGTCGCCCGACCCACTTCGCCCTGCTCACGAATGGCGGCGGCGGCTCGGGAGGGATCTATGCCAGTTCGGTCGGGGCGGGCACGGTGGACATCTCCTATCGGGGGAATCGGGCGACCGTCACGGTTCATGCCTCCATCTTCATCCAGGGCGTCGGTGAACCTCTGAACATATTCCAGACCAGCCACCACTGACCGAACAGCGATCAGGCCCCGTCGTCGGGCTTCCGGGCGACCAGGATTTTGCCGGCGGCCTCGAACCCAAGCGCGGCGCTCCGGTCGCGGAGGCGGAAGGCGAGGATCCCGGCCTCGGGGCGGTTCTCGGTCAGCTCCCCCTCGGCCCCGAGATCGAGGCCGCACTCGGTCAGGTAGCGAAGGAAGGCCGGGTCCTGGTCGACGACCCGGACCACCTGGAACCGCTGCCCTCGGCCGAGCTGGGCCAGCGGCGTCCCCATTGGTTCGGTCAGCGTGCCGTCGGGCCCGGGGATCGGGTCGCCGTGGGGGTCGACGGCGGGCCGGCCGAGGTAGTCGTCGATCCGGTCGATCAGTCGGTCCGAGGCCGCATGCTCCATGTGCTCGGCCTCCTCGTGGACCTCATCCCAGGTCATCCGGAGCGTCTGGGCCAGGAAGAGTTCCAGGAGCCGATGCCTCCGGAGAACCTTCAGCGCCAGCCTCCGGCCCGAGGCCGTGAGCTTCGCCCCCTCATAGGGGGTGTAGGTGGCCAGGTCCGCCTCGGAGAGCGTCTTGAGCATCCCCGTGACCGTCCCCGGCGAGACGTTCAGCGACGAGGCCAGCTCGCCGGTCGCCACGGCTTCTGCCTCGCCTCGGCGGCTGGCGATCAGGTAGATGGCCTTGAGGTAGTTCTCGACGGTCAGGCTCGGCACGTCGGCCCCCAGCGGCTTCGACCGGTCGGACGGCGCGGGGGATCCCGCTCGGACTCATCCTAACCCAGACTTGCCGCCGCTCAAAGCCGCCCCGAGCCCAATCCGGTCGACTCGTCCGGATCCTCAAGCGGGTCCTCGTCCCCGGCGTCGTCCAGGCTCAGATCATCGGCCAGCGACGGCGCGGCAATCCGGTCGCCGACCCGGAGCCAGACGGCCTTCAAGTAGGCCCCTTCCAGCGCCTCCAGCCCGACGGGGTGATCGGCCGAGGCGCCGGTCAGGGCGAGCATCTGGACCGCCCGCCCGGCTTTCCGCGCGGCGGCCCGGAGCAGGATCACGAACTCCTCGATCGGCAGGAGACCCGAGCAAGAGCAGGTCAGGAGGATCCCGCCGGGCTCGACGCAGTTCAGCGCCAGGACATTCAGGTCGAAATACTTGCGCTTCCCGGCCGAGATGTCGAGCCGCCCCGGGATCAGCTTGGGAGGGTCGAGGACGACCACGCCGAAGGTCCGGCCGTTGGCGGCCATCTGCCGCATATAGCCAAAGGCGTCGGCGTGGACGAAAGTCGGCCGGACCTGGTTGGCGTTGGCGTTCTCCCTGGCCAGGGCGACCGCCTTCTCATCGAGGTCGACGCTGGTCACTTCCGTGGCCCCGCCCTTGACCAGGGCGTAGAGGCCGAAGCCCCCGGTGTAGCAACAGGCGTCGAGGACGGTCCGACCGGGGGTGAACCGGGTCAGGGCCAGCCGGTTCTCGCGCTGGTCACAAAAGAAGCCGGTCTTGTGGCCCCCCTGGAACTGGACCCGGAACCGGACCCCGTTCTCGCGGATCGTGACCCGGGGCGGGAGCTTCGGGGTGGCGACCGGCCGGCCGGGGAAGTCCTCGGCCAGGGCGATCCGCTCGTCGACGTGGACCCGGAAATGCTTGGTGCCGACCCGAGCCGCCGCCCGCTCCAGGATCGGGCCGATCCGCTGGTAGATCCCCAGGCTGAAGATTTCGGCGGAGAGGACGTCGTCGAACCGATCGAGGATCAGGCCGCTCAGGCCGTCGGCCTCGGCGTGGACGACCCGGTAGGCGTTGGTGTCCTCGTCGAGCTTGAGGAGGTCACGGCGGAGGGCCACGGCGCGATCTAGCTTGCCTTCCCAGAAGGCCGGGCCAGGGACCTCGACGCCGGCGGAGAGGATCCGGAGGTTGATCTGCGACCGGGCGTTCCAGAGCCCGTGGCCGATCGGGAGGCCGTCGCGGTCGACGACCCGGACCAGATCGCCGTCGCGGGGGCGGATCGGGCCGACGGGGCCGATGATCATTTTCCGATAGACGAACGGATGGAGTCCGGCCGACCGGACGGCGACCGTCGGCGGCGATGCGGGTGCGTCAAGCGTCCGGTCGGGGATCTCGTCGAGGGGGGCGGTCGCCGGGCCCGGCTCGGGCCGGTTGGCGGCGGGGCTCCGGCGTTCGGGGGGTCGAGGCCCCCGGGGCGGTTCAGGCCTCATCGTCGTCCGACCCGTCGTCGCCTTCGAGGGCACCGGGCTCGTTCCGGGCGAGCCGACGGAGCCGGACCAGGAGGGCCGTGGCGTAACGCTGGAGGGCGAGTTGCCGGGTCATCACGGGCTCGGTGGCGGCCTCGACCGGGATCTCGGCGAGCATCCGGTGGGCCTTGGCCAGGCCGTCCCAGCCGGCCTTGAGGATCCGGGGGGTGTCGACTTCGCCCCCGGACTCGCGGGCCAGTCGGAGGAGCTGGCGGACCTTCTTCAAGCCGGCCTGAGCCTGCTGGAGATTGCGGAGGGCGGTGCCGGGACTCATGACGGCCATGTCGTGTCGTGCTGCCTCGCTGCGGAAGTTTGCTATCTTGTCGAGTCCCGGGTCGCTATCATACTCGAAGGGCCCTCCGCCGGTCCAACGCTGTCCCCGGAACGGAGCCGAACGATGAGCGAGCCCGACGAAGGCGAAGTCGCCGTGGCCGAGCCGATCGTTACCACCCAGACCACACCGAAAGGCAAGGCCGACGCCACTACCAAAACCCGCCGACAGCCCCCCTACCACGTCATCATCCTCAATGACGAAGAGCACACATTTGAATATGTTATTGAGTTGATGGTCAAGGTCTTCGGCCACTCGCTGACGATCGCCGAGGGGTTGACCTGGCGGGTCCACAACTCCGGGCGGGCCGTCGTCCTGACGGCCCACAAGGAGCTTGCCGAACTGAAGTGCGAGCAGGTTCTGTCCTACGGACCGGACCCCCGGATGAGCATCTCCAAGGGTCCGATCGGCTGTTACATCGAGCCAGCGCCGGCCGACTGAAGGCTCGGATCCGGCGAGGCCACCGACTCGACATAGCCCTTGACGTCGCCGAACGACTCCTCGCCGATCCGCTGGACGTCCTGGATGCTCAGCCCCAGGGCTTCGCCCCCGACCTTCAGGGCGAGGTAATCCTCCAGGAGCCCGAGGATCGGCCCAGGGACACCGAGGACGACGCGGAGGAGCCCCCGGACCTTCGGGGCCAGCGCCGCGACCCCGGCGGCGACCGCCCCGCCGATCGGGGCGACCCACGGGTCCTCGATCCCCTCGCGGTCCATCACCTGCTTGGCCACGTAGGCCCCGGCGGCGACCCGAGGGATCATCAGCGGGAGCGATGACCGGCTCGGGGCGCCCGGGACCTTGTCGACCACCATCTCACCCAGGGCGGCCAGGGCCCAGGTCTTCCGGTTGGGCCGGTCGTAGGCCGCCTCCAGGAGGGCAATCCCGAAGGTCGCCCGGAGCCCGGAGACCACCGCCAGCCGCATCGCCCGCTCAAACGCCCGTTTCGAGTCCGTCATCATCGCCCCCGTTCCCGCACGCTGTCGCACCCTGGGAACGTCCCGGGAGCGTCATGATCGTCAGAGCCATGCAAGATCGGGGCCGACCTCGGTTCGAGGCGTGATGATCCGGCCGGGTCGGCGAGGTCAGGCCAGTTCATCGGTCCAGGCCCCCGGCTCCTTCGGCCCGGCGAGCGCGACCTGGCCGGAGTAGGCGAGGACTTCGGGCTGGCTGGTGATATACAGGACGGCCCCGGCGTAGAGGATTCCCGTCCAGGAGTTGGGGGCGGTCCCGCCCGAGGCCAGGAGGCCGACGATGTCGAGCCCCAGGCTGATCCAGGCCCAGAGCCGGTGCAGGCGGATCCCGTCGGGGTCGTCCTTCAAGGTCTTCCAGCCGGCCTGGAACAGGAGGATTGCCAGGATCGACGACGCCGCCAGCCAGAGGAAAACCAGGGCCGCGACCACCGTCCCGACCGCCCCGGCGATCAGCCCGAAGAACCAGCTCCCCGCCCCCAGGACCAGGAACAGGACGGCGGCCCCCACCGACCCTAGCAAGGTCATCGACGACCAGATCAGGCTAACGACCCCGATGAAGGTCAGGAGCCCGGGGCGGGGGCGGAGGCGGTCGTGGGTCGGGTGGATCAGCATCAAGGGAACTCCAGGGCGGCCGGGACGCCCGATCGGATGTCCGGGTATCGCAGGGTCAGGCCCAGCTCGACGCGGATCCGACGGTTCGAGACCCGCTTGTTCGACTCCTCCCGGCCCGCCGCCGGGCTCCCGGGCGCGGGGGGCTCGAAGCGGGGCGGGGGGGCATGGAGGGATTCGGCGGCCAGGGCGTAAAATTCCGATCGGGGCGCCGGCCGGTCGTCGGATGCCAGGTAGAGCGCCCCGGCCTTCCCCCGGTCCAGGGCGGCGACGGCGGCGGCGGCGGCGTCCTCGATGTGGATCAGGTTGAGATATTTGGTGGGGTCGCCGACGATCGGCTCGCCCCGGAGCAGCGACTCCCGGCGCATGATCCGGCCGGGGCCGTAGAGCCCGGAGAACCGGACGACCGCCGAGGGGAGCTCGCCCTCGGCCTTGTATCCCTGGACCACCGTCTCGGCCTCCAGGCAGGCCCGGCCGGACTCGGTCCGGGGGTGGGCGGGGGAGTCCTCGTCGACCCAACCGCCGTCATCCTGGCCGTAGACGCCGGTGGAACCGACGTAGACCAGCTTGCCCGCCCGGTCGATCAGCCGGCCGAGCGCGTGGCGGAGGCCGTCGACGTAGACCGTCCGGATCGGGACGCCGGCCGATCGGTCGAAGCCGACGCAGTACAGGACCCGGTCTGCCTCGGGGAAGGCGGCCAGCGAGTCGGGGTCGAGGACGTCGGCCACCACGGCCACGATCCCGGAGGCGGCTAGTTCCTCGGTCCGCTCGGCCTTCCGGGTGGTCCCGTAGACGCGCTCGCCCCGGTCGCTCAGGATCCGGCCGACGCGCTGGCCGAGGTAGCCGCAGCCGACGATCAGCGTGGTGATCTGGCCCAAGGCGTCACTCCCTTCGGGTCGGTTCGTCGGCCAGCGGGGCGGGGGGCCCCTCGATCACGGGACACCCGGCATCCAGGTAGTTCTGAAGCAGGATCCGTGCCGCCAGCATGTCGCGCTTGTCCTTCCTCTTTTTGAGCTTGATCCCGGCCGAGCGGAGGACGTCCTCGGCGTCGACGCTGGTGTACCGCTCGTCGAAGAAGACAATCGGGAGCCCCATGACACCCGCCAGCCAGGCCCCCCAGCGGCGGGCCTGGGCCGAGGACTCGCTCTCGCCCCCGCCGGTGTGGAGCGGGAGCCCGACGACGATCCGGTCGACGTCGTGCTCGCGGACGACCGCCCGGTAGTGGTCGGCGTCGCGGCCGGGGGCCTTCCGCTCGTAGACCTCCAGCGGGGTAGCGATCGACCGGCCCGGGTCGCTCAGGGCCGCGCCCACCCGGCGGGTCCCGAAGTCGAGGCCGAGGATCCGCGTCATCGGTGAAAGAATTTCAGAGGGTCGAGCCATGTCCCGCCTTGTCGAGCCCCTCCACGAGTGCTTTCAGCTTGTCGAGCTGGTCGATCCGGGCGACCAGCGTGGCCCCGGCCGACTTGACGATCACCAACCCCTCGACCCCCAGGGTGGCGATCAGGCCGCCGTCGTCGGAGACGATGATGCTCCCCCGGGTGTCGACCGCGTGGACGGCCCCCTGGATGGTGTTGCCGTCGAGGTCGGGCTCGGACAGTTCGGTCAGGGCCCGCCAGTCGCCCACGTCGTTCCAGTCGTAGACGACCTCCAGGACCCGGACGTTGGGGGCCTTCTCCATCACCGCCTTGTCGATCGGGACCTTCTCCATCGTCGGGTATTCGCGGGCGATCACGCGGGCCTCATCGGAGGTTCCCAGCGCCTTCCGGATCCGCCCCAGCGCCTCGGAGAGCATGGGTCGGTGGACCGCCAGGGCCCCCAGGATCGCCTCGGCCCGCCAGACGAAGATCCCCGAGTTCCAGGCGAACCGCCCTTCGGCCAGGAACCGCTCGGCGGTCGCCCGGTCGGGCTTCTCGCGGAACTGGACGACCTTGTGGAGCGCGATCCCGCCGGGGCTCCCCAGCGACTCGCCCCGCTCGATGTAGCCGTAGCCGGTCTCGGGCCGGGTCGGCTTGATCCCGAAGGTGACGAAGGCCGAGGGGTCGGCGTCGATCACCCCCAGCGCCGCCTCGACGGTGGCCTGGAACTTCTCGGCCGGCCGGATCACGTGGTCGGCCGGCATCACGATCATGGTCCCGTCGGGGTCCTGCCGGGCGATGATCGACGCCGCCAGCCCGACGCAGGCCGCCGTGTCGCGCGGGCAGGGCTCGGCCACGACGTTGGCCCGGGGGAGCCCCGGCAACTGGGCCCGGACCGCCTCCGCCTGGTCGGCCCCGGTGATGATCCAGGTCCGCTCCGGCGCGACCAGCGGGGCGATCCGCTCCACGGTCTGCTGGAGCATGGAGGATTCGCCATGCAGGTTGAGCAGTTGCTTGGGCCGATTCCGGCGGCTCTTGGGCCAGAACCGGGTCCCGCTGCCACCGGCCATCACGACGGCGTGAAGCATGGATGCGTCTCTCCGACCCGAGTGGGGTGGCTTTCAAAAGGCGTCCGGGTCGATCGGCTCGGGCTTGCCCACATGTTGACACTTGCCCGAGAGGACATACTTCGCGACTCGCTCCCGGGCCATCCCGGCGAAGCGTCTCAGCTCGTTCTCGGAGGCGAAGGCGTGGCCGGGGATCCAGTTGAACATTTGAACGCTCTGATACAGCATGAACCCAGCCGGCGACTCGACAACCTTGACGAACCGGCGCCAGAGGATCGTCGAGGCGGTCAGTTCGCTCCGGTTGCTCAGGTGATCCGGGCCGATCGACCACTCGACGAATTCGGACCCGCCCGGGGTCGATCGGAAGATCCGCTGGGCCGCCCCCTTCAGGAATCGCTTGCTCCGGACCCCGGTGATGACCCAGACCCAGGCGGCGCCGATGACGATCAAGGCGATGACCGAGTTGCGCCGGATTTCGGGCGAGGTCAGGGGGAACGCGAAGATCGAGGCGGGGATGCCCAGCGAGGCCACGATCGCCAAGAGGATCAGCGCGTTGAGCAGGAATCGGAAGGACGGGCGGAGCGATTGGCGCTGATGGGCCGCCAGGGCCTCGGCCATCTCGTCGGAATCCCAGAGGTATCGCGCGGTGATCGGCTCGACCATCGGACCTCCACCTCGGGGACCCACCGCCTGACCTCGGCGGTCATCGGAGGTAGAGCGGCCCTTCGACCACCAGGCCCGGCGAAAGCTTGGCCTTGAGTTCGGAGGCATCCAACGCATAGAGCGGGCTGATCTCGATCCCGAAGGGGACCGAGCCGTCGGGCCGACGCTCGACCCGGGCACCGGCGGCCTCCAGCCAGTCGGCGAACTGGTCGCTCATCCGCTGGCGGACGGTGGCCGGCGAGTCGGGGCCGGTGGCGTTCTTGAGGGGCTCGAACTCCACCGATCGGTCGGTCTCGACCAGGGCGTAGCGCTCGGCCAGGGGGAGGGCGTCGAAGATGAACCGCTCGAACTTCACGGCGTTGGGGGCGTCGGGTCGGGCGACCTCGCCGTTGGCATCGGCGTGGGCCACCTTCTTGATCGCCCGGTGGAACGGGAGCTTGGTTTCGCCGCCGACCAGGCGCTCGACGAACGACCGTTCCAGGGCATGCACGGCGATGCTCCCGGCCCAGAGCTGGAGGCCGCCGTCGGGGTCGCGGCGTTCGGCCAGCTCGGCGGGGAGGTCGGAGTATTCGATCACCTGGGGGCGGCCTCCGACCCGGACGACCACGCCGAGCTTCTCGTCGGGGGCGACCTTCTCGATCACCTTGAAGGACATCTCGGCGTCGGCCTGGCGGTGGAGTCCGAGGAAGGCCGGGTCGGCGATCTTGACCATCGGGTTGTCGACCTGGAAGTAGAACAGGGTCCGGACACCCAGCCCGGCCATTTCCTCCAGGCAGCTCGGGACGCCCGGGTCGGAGCCGGGGGCGGCCAGGGCGTAGAGGGTCCCGCCGTGGCCGTCGGGGCTGAGGGCGACGCGGCCCCTCTCGGCCAGGAGGACCTTGCCCGACTGGCGGTCGACGGCCGGCATCTGCCCCTGGACGAAGAACCGGACGTGCGGGAGTCCGAAGTTCGCGTTCTCCTCGAAGAACCGGGCGGTGGCCTCGTGGTTCTCGGGGCTGGTCATGATGTAGAGGGGGATCGTCCGGCCGTGGCGACGGGACAGCGCGGCGACCTTCTCGGCGTGGATCTGGAACAGGCTGGCGGCCGAGACCGGGCCGATCGGGTAGGTCCCCTTGGGCCCGTCGAAGCCGAGCCGGGTCCCGGAGCCGCCCGCGACGATCACCACGGCGACCTCGCCGGCGGCCAGGGCCGACTCGCCGACCGCCGCGACGTGGCGGCGGGCCACGCGTTCGCCGTCGGTCCGGGGGAGGCGGTCGACCTCGACCGGCCGGACCTGATCGGGGCTCGGGGCCGAATTGTCCTGGGTGAGTTGGTGGAACAGGGCGTCGACCTGGTCGAGGTCGATCGCGGCGACCTCGGCGGCCAGCCGCTCGCGGGAGGCGGCGTCGAGGTCGGTCCACCAGCGGAGGAGGTGCTCCTGCCCATGCCGCGAGAGGCGGGCGGAGAGCGTGGGGTCGGGAGGCATCGCGGCTCGGCTCCTGTCGCGACGATCTGTCAGAATTCCAGCGAGAGCCCATCGTAGGCCAAAGCCACGCGCGGGGGCAAGGTGGCCTCCGTCGCGGCGTGGTCGAAGGCGTGCGAAAGATGGGTGAGATAGGCCCTCCTGGGCCGAGCCCGCTCGATCGCCGCCAGCGCCTGTTCCAGGTTGAAGTGGGTGGGATGGGGCTCGGGCCGGAGGGCGTCGAGGATCAGGGTATCGAGCCCCTCCAGGAAGGGCCAGCTCTCCTCGGGGATCCGGCTGACGTCGGTGCAGTAGGCGAGGTCGCCGACCCGGAAGCCCAGGACCCGGAAGCGGCCGTGGTCGAGCCGGATCGGCAGGATCGACTGCCCCAGGGCCTCGAAGGGGAGGCCCGGGCCGATCCGCTCGAACTCGATCCGGGGGACGCCGCCGGTCGGGATCGAGGCCGCCCGGGGCTCGAAGGCGTAGTGGAAGACCCGGCGGATCGTGTCCTCGGTCTCGGCCTCGCAGTAGATCGGGACCGGGCCGCCGATCGCCTTGGGGAAGAGCCGGGCGTCGTCGAGCCCGAAGAGGTGGTCGGCGTGGTGGTGGGTGTAGGCGATGGCGTGGACCAGCATCACCCGCTCGCGGACCAGTTGGAGCCGCATCTCGGGCGAGGTGTCGATCAGGAGGTTGCCGCGCGGGAGGGTCAGGAGGACGCTGGCGCGGGTCCGCTGGTTCCGGGGGTCGTCCGACCGGCAGACCGCGCAATCGCAGCCGATCATCGGGACGCCCGTCGAGGTTCCGCTGCCCAGGACCAGGAGCCGCCGGGGCCTTGCCGCCGAGAAGTCCGCCACCCGAGCCCCCCGCAAACCCGCACCAGCGTACCCCGGGCCGAAACCCCGCCCCCGGCCCGACCTCGGATTGTACCGCCCCGGACCATCGATCGCGACCCGGTTCTCACGGGCGAATCGCCGCCCGTCTCGCCATCGGGGGACGGCCCTTGTAAGATGAGAGTCAAGCCGCGACGGTCGGCCGACACCTCGCGGAGCTTGCCCCCCATCATGATCCGCCTCCTCCCGGTCGTCGTCTTGCTCGCCGTGACGGTCGGGGCCCACCGGACGGCCTCCGGCCAGGTCGACCCGGTCGTCGCCCGGGCCGTGCAATACCTCCGAGGGGTGGGGGGCGGCGGCGGCGTGGGCCAGGCGGCCCTGGCGGGGCTGGCCCTGGTCAAGGCCGACGTCCCGGCGAAGGACCCCTCCGTGGCCAAGCCGCTGGCATTGGTCCTGACCCGGTTCACCGAGTCGCAATACAAGCCGGAGGGGGGAAGCGGGGTCGATGTCTACGAGGCCGCCGTGGTCGTCCTCTTCCTGGTCAACCTCGACGCCTCCGCCCACCGGGCCGAGATCGAGGCGGCGGCCCAGTATCTCCTGGGTCGGCAGAACGCCAACGGGTCGTGGGATTACATGGGCCGGCCCAACGGCGACACCTCGATCTCGCAGTACGCCGTGCTCGGGCTCTGGGAGGCCGAGAACGCCGGGGTCGCGGTCGCCCCGTCGGTCTGGGACCGGGCCGCGATCTGGTACATGTCGGTCCAGGACGGCGCCGGGGGGTGGAACTACCACCGCGACAGCCCGATGGCGGACACCATCGCCATGACGGCCGCCGGGGTCGGGAGCCTCCTGATCTGCGACCGTCAGCTCGCCCCCTATCGGGCGGCCGTCCGGGTCGCCCACCCGCTGATGGTCCCGCTCTCTGCCGAGGGGGAGCGGAAGCGTTACATCCCCGAGGCCGGCCCGCAGAAGATTTCCCAGTCGGTCCGGGCCGGGATCGGCTGGCTCGCCGCCAACTTCACCACCGGCAACCCCCAGTTGATCGGCCACTCGCCGTATTACGCCCTCTACGGGATCGAGCGGATCGGGGGCCTCGCCGACCAGGCCACCCTCGGCCGCCGCGACTGGTTCGCCGAGGGCCAGCGCTTCCTGGCCTCCACCCAGCGGGGCGACGGGAGTTTCTCGTCCTCTTATGGCGAGGGGCCGAACACTTCCTGGGCGATCCTCTTCTTGACCAAGTCGACCGCCAAGTCGATCCGGAAGATCCAGGTCCGGCGGCTCGGGGCGGGAACCCTGATCGGCGGCCGAGGGCTCCCGCGCGACCTCAGCCAGATCTCGGTGGCCGGCGGGCACGTCGTCGCCCGGCCGATGGATGGCGCCATCGAAGGGATGCTCGCCGCCCTCGAAGACCCCCGGGTCGAGGACGCCTCGACCGCCCTGGCCGGGCTGGTCGGCCGCTACCGGACCGAGGGGCCCGCGGCGCTCCGGCCCTTCGAGGACCGCTTCCGGAAGCTCCTGACCGACCCCGACCAGGGGGTCCGCCGGGTCGCCGCCTGGTCGCTGGCCCGGACCGGCGACCTGGCGATGGTCCCGCCCCTGCTCGGGGCCCTCCGCGACCCCGACGAGGCCGTGGTCGTCGAGGCCCGGCTCGGCCTCCAGCTCCTTTCCCGGAAGATCGAAGGCTTCGGCCCGGCCCCCTCGGCGACCCCGGAGCAGCGCGAGGCCGCCATCGCCCGCTGGCGGGAGTGGTTCGAGGCGACCCGACCCCTCGCCGGCTCGGACGAGGAGCCCGCCAGCCCCGGGCCCTCCCCCGCTCCCCCCAAACCGGCCGACCCCGCCCGGAGGACGCCGTGAGCGGGCCCGCCGGCCCGGCGCCGGCCCAGGCCCGGATCCTCGGCGAGTCGGCCTACGACCGGGTCACCTCGCTCTTGCTGGCCGTGATCCTGGGCGCGCTCCTGGTCTTCGGCTGGCTCTCGGTGATCGCGGCGACGACCTCGGCCTACCAGTCCAGGGCGACCCGGCCGGTCATGGTGATCGAGGTCAGCGGCGGCGGCGGCGGGACTCCCGAGGGCGCGGTCGGGAGCACCGAGGCCGTCGACATCCCCGGCGGCGCGGCGGCCGAGATGGCCTCGAACAACGAGGAGGAGGCCAGCGACTTCGAGGAGCCCAGCGTCGAGGCCCGCCCCGCCGCCATGCTCGATACCGTGGCCGAGGCGGGCCAGGCCCTGGCCGAGGTCGACGTCTCCGCCGTCATGCCCCGGGGCGGCCGGGTCGCCACCGGGAAGCGCCGGTCCAAGCTCGGGACCGGGGGTCCTGGCTATGGCTTCGGGCCCGGCGACGGCGGGGTCCGCCGCGAGGACCGCTGGAGCATCCAGTACAAGACCGGCCAGACCGCCGAGGAATACGCCCGCCAGCTCGACGCTTTCGGGGTAGAACTGGCCATCGTCTCGGGCAACCAGCTCATCTACGCCGCGAACTTCTCGGAGCCGAGGCCGACCACCCGCCGGGGGACCGGGGCCGACGACAAGCGACTCTTCTTCGTCTGGCGCGGCCAGGGGCGGAAGGAGTCCGACCTTGCCCTGCTTTCCAAGGCCGGCCTCGAAGTGGGCGAGGGGGTGATCTTCCAGTTCTACCCCGCCAAGGTCGAGGCGACCCTGGAGCAGCTCGAAGTCCGCTACAAGGGCCGCCAGCCCGCCGAGATCCGGAGCACCCGATTCGGCGTGGCCCAGGCCGGCGCCTCGTATGCCTTCGAGGTCCTCTCGCAAGAAACCCTCCGCTGATCGGACCGGATCGGCCGCCTCGCGAGGACTCGCTCGGACCCATGGCCACCCTCGAAGTCCACGACGCCGGGAGCCGGGTCCGGCGGATCCGGATCGGCCGCGACCACCCGGCGATGTTCGGGTCCGACCCGATGTGCGACGTGGTCCTGGACGGCCCCGGGGTCCAGCCCTTCCACGGCCGGATCCGCTGGAAGACTCGCCGGTTCAAGGCCGATGCCTCGCCCGAAGTTCCCTGGATCGAGGTCAACGGCCTCCGGGTCAAGTCCAAGAGTCTCTATCAGGGGGACGAGATTCGCGTCGGCCCCTGCCGGATCTTCCTCATCAGCGTCGAGGACGGGCCCGACCACGGCGAGAAGACCGTGATCCAGGAGGCCCCCGCCGCCGGCCCGGACCCCGAAGCCCGGCCCGCCGCCGGGTTCGCCCGGATGGAGATGGCCCCGCCCTCGATCGAGTCGCCCTACCCGATGAGTACCCCCGACGCGCCGCTCCGCCGGATCAAGTACCGCCCCGGCGAGCCCCGGGACGAGGGGGATGTTCAAGGGCCCGAAGACTCGCCGTCGATCTCGATCAGTGGGGCGATGAGGCAGTACGGAGAGCAGTCGGCCGAGTACCCGGCCTCCGAGGAGGAGCCGCCGCTGGCCGACCGGATCCGGGCGATCGTCCCGTCGTTCGAGCAGGCGCCGGGGGACGACCGGGTCTTCACCTCGCCGATGGTGGTCGGGCTGGTCGTCACCTTACTGGTCCTGGTCCTGTTCAGCGCCGTGCTCTGGCGGGGGATCTCTCGGGCCACCGCGCACCGGGAATACGGCGGGGCCGTCGAGGACATGGACGGGGGCGACTTCCCCAACGCGATCCGGGGCTTTGACCGATTCCTCGCGGCGAATCCAGACGACCTCCGGGCCGGCAAGGCCCGGGTCCTCCGGGCCCTGGCCCGGGTCCGCCAGCACACCGGGCGGGTCGGGGCCTCTTGGGGGGCCGCCCTGACCGAGGCCCGCGCGATGGTCGAGGAGGTCGGCCCGCTCCCCGAGTACCGCGACGCCAACATGGACCTCGCCGCGGACGTCCGGAAGGCCGCCGAGGGGCTGGCCGACCGGGCCGCCGAGCAGGCCGACCCCGGAGCCCTGGCCCAGGCTGAGTCCGCGTTGACGCTCCACGTCCGGGTCGCCGGCCAGGCCGCCGCCTCGCTGATCGAGCGGTCCAAGGTCCCCGAGAAGCTCGCCAGGGCCAGGGCCGCGATCGCCAGGAGTCGCGACCGGGCCTCGGCCCTCGCCGCGATGGATGCCGCCCTCAAGGCCAACCGGCCGGGCGACGCCTACGCCGCCCGCGACGCCCTGACCCGACGGTATCGCGACCTGGCCGCCGACCCCGAGGTGGTCGCCCGCCTTGTCCGGGCCAACGACCTGATCTGCCGGGCGGTCGCCTTCGACCCCTCCGGCCGTCCCGGTGAAACCGAGCCCCGCGTGGAGCCGCTGGGGCCGCCGACCACTCTGGTCCTCCGGCTCGAACCGGGCCGGAAGCCCGCCGGCGGCTCGGTCGCCTACGCCCTGGCCGACGGCCTGGCCTTCGGGCTCGACGCCGCCACCGGCGCCCCGCTCTGGCAGGTCCCCGTCGGCTCCTCCAGCCCGTTTCCGCCCCTGGCGATCGCGGGAGACACCCCCTCGGCCCTCGTCGTCGACGCCCGATCCGACGACCTGATCCGGGTCGACGGCCGGACCGGGGCCCTGATCTGGCGGCAGGAGACGGGCGGGCCGGTCGTCGACCCGCCCCTGATCCTGGGGAATCTCGTCCTCCAGCCTGCCTCCGATGGCCGGCTCCTCGAACTCGACCTCGCCACCGGGGCCCTCCGGGGGACGCTCCAGCTCGGCCGGAAGCTCGCCCGGACCCCGGTGGCCGACGACTCGGCCCAGCATCTCTATCAGCTCGCCGACGAGGACGTCCTCTTCGTCCTGACGCTCGGGCCGCCCGCCTGCGCGGCCGTGGAGTACCTGGGGCACGAGGCCGGGTCGGTCCCCTGCCCGCCGGGGCGGGCCGGTCGGTTCTTCGTCCTCCCCGAGAACCACTTGCCCGATCAGGGGCGATGGCGGGTCTTCGTGATCGACGAGGCCGGGACCAAGCTCCGAGCGGCGCAGGAGATCCCGGTCGCTGGCTGGACCCGGTCGACGCCGGCCTCGTCGGGCCCGGTGATCTGGTCGAGCAGCGACCGGGGCGAATTGGCGGCCTACGCGATCGGCCTCTACGACGCCAAGGTCCCGTTCACGCCCGTCGGCCGGGTCGCCCCCGGGACCGAGCCCGAGGGGCCGGCGTTTGGCCGGGCCCGGACCGATCGCGACTTCACCGTCGCCTCGTCCCGCTCCGGCCGCTACGAGCTGGACCTGGAGCGCGGCCGGCTCGCGGCGTCCTGGACCCTGGGCGAGGCCGGACCGGCCCTGGCCCCCCCACAAGCCTTCGACCGGATCCTCGTGCTCTCCCAGGAGGACCCCGGAGGGCCCGGGACCGCGCTCTGGGGACTTGACCCGATCTCCGGCGAGGTCCGATGGCGGACCGCCCTCGGGGCCCCGTGGCCGGTCCCCCTGGCGGCCTCGGAGTCCGGCGACGCCCTGACCGGCCTGGCCACCGACGGCCGCCCGATCACCCTGGGCCGCGACCGGCTCCGGCTCGGCGGCTTCGAGGAGCAAGCCCTCCCCCGGCCCGGCTCCTTCCGGCTCCCCGGAAGCCCCGCCGGTCGGCTCGAAGTCGGCGGCGCGACCGTGGTCGTCCCCGGACCCGGCTCGGCCCGGATCCTGGTCCGGAATGGCCCGATCGGAGACTTCCGGGCGGTCGACCTCCCCGCGCCGCTCGCCTCGGACCCCCTCGCCCTGGGCAATGACCTGCTGATCCCGGGGACTGACGGCCGGGTCTACCTGGTCGACCCCAGGACCGGGATGACCACGGCCGACCCCTACGTCCCGCCCTTCGACCGCTCGCGGCCGATCCGGTGGCGGACGCCGGTCCCGCTCGGAGGGGACGCAATCGCGCTGGGCGACTCCGATGCGACCCTCCGGCGGATCGCGGTCGACCGCTCGGGCCGGCCCCGCCTGACGGTGACCGCCGAGGCCCGGCTCGATAGCCCGATCGCGGCCGAGGTCGCCTCGACCGGCGGCTCGGTCGTGGTCGCGACCCGGGACGGCCGGGTCCGGTCGCTGGCCGCCCGCGGACTCGGCCCGCAGGGGAGCTGGCCGCTCGAAGCCCCCCGCCTGATCGGGCCGGTGGCCGTGGCCGATCACGCCTTCGTGGTCGACGCGGCTGGGGGCGTCGCGGCCTTCGGGCCCGACGGCCGGCGGCTCTGGACGGCAAAGCTCAGGGAAGGCCCCCCCGCCGGGCCGCCGTTGCTCCTGGAAGGCTCGGCCTGGTTCCTCGGGCTTGACGGCTCGATCCAGCGGCTGGCGATGGCCGACGGAACCTTGCAGTCCCGGCTCGCCTTGAAGGTGCTCCCCTCCGGCCGGCCCCTCGCCGCCGGGGCCGACCTGGTCGTCCCGACCGGCCTGGGGACGGTCCGGGTCCTCGCCCTTCGAAGCCTCGCGGATTCCCCGGGAGGGCCCGCGCCATGACTCGACCCAAGCGGCTATCCGGAAAGATCTCCTTGACCTGGCAACGATTGATGGCCAAGGGACGATGGTTGATGGGCGAGAAATCCAGGACGATTTCCCCGGAGCCGGCATTGCATGTCGCCCCGCTTATCGATCATCACTCATTGGCCATCAAACATTTTCGATCCCGGATAGCCTCCAAGACCTCCGGCAAGCTCCCGGCGATGGCCGGGGCGGTGGCCCTCGTGATCGCCGGGCCCTGCCTCATGGCCGCCCGAGGGCTCGGGCAAGCACCCGCCCCGGCCCGGGCGAACGGCGGCGACCTCCTCAAGTCGGCCCCGTTCGACCGGATCACGCTGGTCGACGGCTCGGACTTCGACGTCGAGCCGCTCAACCCCCGGCCCCTCCCGCCGGTCGACCCCAAGAAAGGGCGGAGCCTGGTCGAGCAGGACGAGGCTGCCCGGAAGGCCGACGACAAGCGGCGACGCAAGAACGACCCGTTCACCAAGCGGGACGGCGACGACGAGGAACCGCCGATCATCGTCCACGTCCTCCAGGGGGAGCCGCGCGACTTTCAGGTCAAGCGGGCGTCGATCAAGGCGGTCGAGTACTTCGAGGACATGCTCCTGGCCGAGGGGGACCGGCTGGTCAAGGAGGGAGATTACGCCCGGGCCTTCGAGCGGTTCCTCCTGGTCCGGACCCGCGATCCGGCCTGGCGGGGGCTCGACGACCGGGTCAACCGGCTCTTGTTCGAGGAAGGGTCCGCGGCGCTGGTGGCCGACAACGCCCGGGGGCTCCAGCTCCTGAACGACCTCCACGCCCGGAAGCCCGATTATCCCGGCCTGAGCGACCGACTCGCGGCCTCCCATGCCCGGCGGATCGCCCGGTCGATCGACCTGGGCGACTTCCTCGCGGGTCGCCGGCTGCTCCGGGACCTGGAACAGGTCGCGCCCGGGCACGCCGAGGCCCGGTCAATCCGGGGCCGGTTCGCCGCCCTGGCCAAGGAGCAGGCCGAGGCGGCGGCCCGCTCCCCCGCCGCCGATCGGGTCGACCGACTGGCCGAGGCCGCCCGGATCTGGCCGGGCCTCGACGGCCTGGAGGCGGCCTATCGCGAGGCATTTCGGGCCGAGCCCACGCTGACCGTCGCCGTGGCCGACCTGGCCGGACCGGTCGGCCCATTCCCGCGCTCGCCGGCCGCCGACCGGGTCGCCCGGCTCCTCTACCTCCCCGCCCTGGCCGCCGACACCGACGCGGCCATCCGGGGCGAGGCCCCCGGCCAGCTCCTCGCAAGCCTCGAAATCACCGACCTCGGCAAGGGGCTCAAGATCCGTTTAAAGCCCGGCCCGACCTGGTCCGACGGCTCGCGGCCCGCCTCGGCGATCGATCTGGCCCGCTCCCTGGCCGACCGGGCGCTCCCCGAATCTCCCGGCTATGACGCCCGATGGGCCGAGCTGCTCGATCGGGTCGAGGCCACCGGCGAGGACCGCGTCGAGGTCCGCCTGACCCGCTCGGGGACGAACCCCGAAGCCTGGCTCCTCGATCCGATCGGCCCGGCGCACGCCGCCGCCGACGGCTGGGTCTCGGTCGATGGCCGGGGGCGGCTCCCGGTGGGCGACGGCCCCTATCGCTGGGAGCCCGACGGCCGGGGGACTCTCCTCCGGGCCTCGGGCCCCGCCGGGACCGCCGGAACCCCGAAGGTCCGGAGGATCCGCGAGGTCCGGTTCGCCGAACCCTGGGCCGCCCTGGAGGCTCTGACGCGGGGGGAGGTGGCGCTCCTCGAACACCTCCCGCCCGATCGGCTGGCCGAGATCGCCAAGGATTCCACGTACAAGGTCGGTCGCTACTCAACGCCGAGCGTCCATCGGATTGCCATCGACGCCCGGACGCCCGCCTTACGCAGCCGGAAGCTCCGCCGGGCCCTGTCATTGGCGATCGACCGGCGGGTCCTGCTCGAAGAGGTGGTCCTCCGGAGGCCGCCCGACGAGGCGAATCGGGTGGCCGACGGCCCGTTCGTCCACGGCAGCTTCGTGGACGCGCCGGGGGTCGCCGCCTTCGAGTATGACCCCCTGCTGGCGAAGGGACTGGCCTCGGCCGCCCGGAAGGAGCTGGGCGGGAACCCGATCCGGCTGACCCTGGAATATCCGTCGATCGCCGAGGCCCGCGCCGTCTGCCCCAAGATCGCCGAGGCGTTCGGGCTGATCGGCGTGGCGGTCCAGCTCGTCGAACGGCCCGAATCGGAGCTCGAATCGGGTCTCCGCTCGGGCCGGCGGTTCGACCTGGCCTATCGGGCCTCCCGCCCGGGCCGGCCGCTCCTCGACGCGGGCCCGCTGCTGGTCCCCGGCTACGACGCCCCCGGATCGGCCGACGCGCTGGCCTCGGCCGCCAGCGCCCGGATCCTGCAACTCCTGATCCAGCTCGACCGGGCCCCCGAGACGACGTCGGCCCGGACGTTGGCCCTCCAGATCGACCGCGAGGCCCGCGACGAGCTTCCCGTCCTCCCACTCTGGGAGCTGCAAGACCATTACGCCTGGCGGGTCAACCTCCGGGGTCCGTCCAGTGCCGCCGACCGTCTGTATCAAGGGATCGCCGAATGGGAGGTCCAGCCGTGGTTCGCCAGGGAGCCGTGATGACCCGCCTCGCCTTCGCCGCCTTGGTCCTGCTGAGCCCGGCATCCCGGGTTCCGGCCCAGGCCCCGCCCAAGGGCGAGCCGATCGACCGGGTGCCCTACGCGATCCGGGCCCTCGTCTCCTTCGGACCTTCGAGTCGGGTCGACGCCGCCCGCCGAGGCGCGATCCTCGACGAGTGGCTCGGCCTGACCCGGCGGTTCGTGGGCGAGCCCTGGTCGGTCGGGGTCGTCGGGGGGGAGGATCGGCTCTCGGCCTTCGCGATCGAGGACCTGAAGGCCGACGCCCTCAAGGGCCTCGCCGGCGACGGCGACAAGGTCTGGATCATCCGGGTCAGCGGCTCCGGCCCGGGGTTCGTGATCCAAGGGCGGGAGCTGGACGTCCCGACCGGCTGGCTGGGCGAGGTCCACCGCCGCGAGGTCGCGCACCCGGTCGACGCCGCCCGGGGCCTGCTCCAGCTCGCCCTGGCGATGTTCGGGCCGTCGGCCGAGGTCGGCGAGTCGAAGGACGGCGGCGTCTCGTTCCTGGTGAAGGGGGGCTCGCTCCGGGCCTCCTCACCGATGGGCGAGGTCGCCCCGGTCGGGACGATCTTCCGGGCCCTCCGGATCTTCCCCAAGCTCGACGGCTCGACCCCGGAGATCCGCGAGGTCCCCTACTCGTACTTCCGGGTCGACCGGCTCGATGGCCCGGTGGCCCACTGCGAGATCATCCGGGGCGTCGGCGATCCGTTAACCAACCGATACGCCCGGAAGAACCGGCTGGTCGCGCTGGGGATCAAGCCCGCCGATACCCCGACCCGGCTCCGGTTCCTGAGCCGGGGGGACCGCCAGCCCGCCGCCGGCTACCGGCTGGTCGCCCGGGCGATCCCCGCCGGTCCCCGGCCCTTCGAGGTCGGGACGACCGACCGCGAGGGCCGGATCGTGCTCCCCCCGAAGTTCGCCGACGGTCTGGTGAGTCTCCGCTTGATGGCTGGCGACGACGAGCCGATCGTCGACGTCCCGGTGATGCCCGGCGAGACCCCGGTCGAGCGGACCCTCCTGATCGACCCGAAACCTCTGACCGTCGCGCTGGAGGCGAAGCTGGAGACGCTCCGCGACGCCATCGTCGACGTGGTCGCCGTCCGGTCGCGTCTCGAATCGCGGATGAAGGCCCGGGTCGAGGGCGAGGATTGGGCCGGCCTGGATGAGTCGATCCGGGAGTTCCGGAGGCTCACCCCCCGCGACCAGTTTCAGGCGCGGTTCGATCGGATCCGCGAGGAAGGGGAACGCCAGGAGGCGGAACTCAAGACCACCGTCCTGACCCGGCACGCACGGAATCAGCTCGCCGAGACCAAGAACCTGATCCAGCGCTACCTGGACGACGACGCGGTCCGCGCCTACGAGGAGACCGCCCTTCGGGCCCGAGCCGAGCGAGCCCAGCCGAAGCGGGCGACGCCAGCGAAGGGCAAGCCCGCCGCGCCGAAGTGACTGGCTCGATCAGCCCTCGGACCCCGTCCCCGACGGCTCGGGTTCGTCCACGCGACCGGGGCTTGCCGGGGTCGACGGCCTGGGCCCGAACAGGCCGGCGAGCCGGGCGCCGCCCCGGAAGAGGGACTGGAGGGCCGACGGGGGGAGCCGCTCGATCTGGCTGTACCAGGCGGTCACCATCCGGCAGAATTCGAGCATCTTGTCGATTTGCTCGCGGGTATACTCGTCGGTGGAGTCGCCCCCCTTGGACTCGGCGACGCAGTGTTCGAGGAGGGCGATGGTGGGGTCCATCTCGCGTCGCTTGCGCTCGGCCATGATGACCCGGAAGGTGTCCATCACGTCCTTGAGCGCCTCGAAGCGATCGCGGCGGTCGCCGATGATGTGGACCCGGCGGACGACCCCCCAGGTAATCAACTCCCGGAGGCTGGTCGAGACGTTGGACCGGCTCACGTCCAGGAGCCGGCTGACCTCCTCGGCGTCGAGGGCCTCGGGCGAGACGAAGAGCAGGGCGTGGACCTGCGCCATCGTCCGGTTGATACCCCAGGCCTGGCCCATCTCGCCCCAGTGAAGGACGAACTTCTGCGCCGCCGGTGTCAGGATCATCGATCATTCCGCCTCGGCTCGTCCTTTCGATCCTTTCAGAAATCTTACTCGCCAGGACACCTCCGTCCAGCATTAGAGGGGGGAAATGAAGGGAATCATCGGCCCAGGCTTGCGAGATTGGCCTTAACGATTTAGGATTAGGTGGACCGCCGACTCTTGTCATGGCCTCGACCGGCCGGACCCGGACCCGAAGGGGGGAGCCCTTGAAGCGTCGTGCCAACCTGGCGATCGCCCTGATTTGCGGCTCGATCGCGGCGGGCGGCTGCGGCCGGGACAAGCCGGGATCGGGCCCCGCGACGGCCGGGGGTTCGCCATTGACCTCCCCGCTGGTCTCGGCCCCGAAGCCGGCGCCCACTCCGCCGCCGCCCCTCCGGATCCAGCCCGAGAAGGGGACGATCCTGGCGGGCGACCCGGGGATCCAGATGGTCGTGGACATTTCCGGCGAGCACGGCGGCCGCCGCGACCTGACGGCGGTCGTGAGCTGGAAGTCCGAGCCTCCGGGCGTGGTCGAGGTCGAGGCCGGCGGCTACGTCCGGCCGGTGAAGCCGGGCAAGGCGCGGATCCGGGCCACCTCGGGCGGCTCGGCCGCCGAGGCCGAGATGGTCGTGGGCGACTCCCCGCGGTCCTGGTCGTTCCTCCAGGACATCGAGCCGATCCTGACCCGGTCGGGCTGCAACACCGGTGGCTGCCACGGGCGGGGGGAGGGGCAAAACGGGTTCCACCTGTCGCTCTTCGGCTATGACCCCGAGGGGGACCATCGGGGCCTGACGCGCGACCTCGGCGAGCGCCGGCTGTCACCGATCCGGCCCGAGTCGAGCCTGTTCCTCGCCAAGGCGACCGGGACGATACCGCACGTCGGCGGCCCGAGGATCCGGCCGGGCTCGGAGGAGTTCGCGACGCTCCTGGCCTGGCTCAAGGCGGGCGTCCCCTTCGAGTCGCCCAAGAACCACGGCAAGCTCGACCGGCTCACCGTGGAGCCCGGCGAGGTCCGGCTCGACGAGCCGGGGACGCAGCAACTCCGGGTGGTCGCCCACTTCGCCGACGGCCACGATCGCGACGTCACGAGGCTGGCCACCTACCGGGTCAACGACGACTCGGTCCTCGGCGTCGACGGCCGGGGCCTGGCCAGGCTCCTCCGGCGAGCCGAGGCCGACCTGGTGGTCCGCTACGGGTCGCAGGTGGTCTCGACCCGGATGGCCACCCTGATCAACCCCGACCTGAAATACGACTTCGCCCATCGCCCCCGAGCCAACTTCATCGACGACGCCCTGTTCCGGCGGCTCGAATCGCTCAAGGTCCCCCCGAGCCCGCCGTCGAGCGACGCGACCTTCATCCGCCGGGTCTCGCTCGACCTGACCGGCGAACAGCCGATCCCCGAGCGGGTCCGCGAGTTTCTCAAGGACGCCGACCCCGCCAAGCGGACCAAGCTTGTCGACGCCCTGATCGCCGGCCGCGACTTCCCCCGGTTCTGGCAGCTCAAGCTCGGTGACCTCCTGGAGATCACCACCGGCCGCCCCGACCTGGGCAACGCCGCGATCACCTACCAGACCTGGCTCTCCAAGCGGATCCTGGCCAACGCCCCCTGGGACGCGATGGTCCGCGAGCTGCTCACCGCCATCGGCGACCCCAGCAACAAGGAGACCGGCGGCCCGGTCGCCTACGCCCTGGAAGGGCTCGATCCCAAGGTCTCGGCCGAGAAGACCGCCCAGCGGTTCCTCGGCCTCCGGATCCGCTGCGCCCAGTGCCACGACCACCCCTTCGACGTCTGGACCCAGGACGACTACTTCGGCCTGGTCGCCACCTTCGCCAAGGTCCAGCGCTCCGGGGGCGGGCCCGGGATGATGAACAAGACGGTCGTCAAGATCGAGCCCGAAGGCTCCGTCGAGCACCTCCGGACCCACAAACCCGCCGTGGCCCGGCTCCTGACCGGCCAGGCGATCGAGTCCGAGGACGACGAGGACCCCCGGGCCCAACTCGCCGACTGGATGACCGCGCCCGACAACCCGTTCTTCGCCCGGGCGATGGCCAACTGGGCCTGGGCCCAGTTTTTCGGCAAGGGGATCGCCGACCCTCCCGACGACCTCTCGCGATCCAACCCGCCGGTCCACCCTGAACTGCTCGACGCCCTCGCCCGGCACTTCGTCGAGCACAAGTACGACCTCCGCGACCTGATCCGGACCGTCGCGACCTCCGAGGCGTATGCCCTGGCCTCGACCACCGTCCCGGGCAACGAGGGGGACAACCGGCTCTTCTCGCACCAGACACCCCGGCCCCTGACGGCCCACCAGATGGCCGACGCCCTGGCCCAGGCGACCGACGTGGTGAACCAGTTCGGCGGGATCCAGAACGCCGGCAAGCGGGCCATCGAGATCCAAGACCCCGCGACCCGGAGCACGATCCTCGAAGCCTTCGGACGCTGCTCACGGGTCAACGGCTGCGCCTCGGTCGCCAACCCGGCCCTGAGCCTCCGCCAGTCCCTCCTGGTGATCGGCGGCCCGGTGGTCGAGGAGAAGGTTTCCAGCCCGCGCGGCTACCTGGCGAACCTCCTCGAACTGAGCCCGAGCCCGGACGAGATCGTCGAGAACCTGTATTTCCGGACCCTCTGCCGGCCGCCGACCTCCGAAGAGTCGGCCCACTGGTCGGCCGAGCTGTCGCAGGCCAAGACGCTCCACGAGGCGGCCGAGGACCTGTTCTGGGCTCTCCTGAACTCGCGCGAGTTCGCCTTCAACCACTGAGACGCTATCCGGCAACATTTCCTTGACCTGGCAATGAGTTATGGCCAATGGACGATGGTTGATGGGTGAGAAATTCCCGGAGATTTCCCCGGCATCGGCATCGTATATCATCCCGATTATCGGTCATAACTCATTGACCATCAATCATTTCCGATCCCGGATAGCCTCTGAGAATTGCGGCGTCTTCTCACTTCACCGCTCCCCGACCAGGAGGTCTGCCGTGGCCAGCAGCAACCTACTCGACCGTTCGAGTCCTTGCCGAGGGCCGGGCCGCCGCTCGCTCCTGAAGGCCGGGATGCTCACCGCCTTCGGGCTCGGGCTCGACGACCTCTTTCGGCTCCAGAGCTTCGCCAACGGCGGCAACGGGGCGAAGCCGACGAAAGTCAAGCACTGCATCCTGGTCTGGCTCGCCGGCGGTGCCTCGCACATCGACACCTTCGACCCCAAGCCCGACGCCCCGTCCGACGTCAAGGGGGAATTCAAGCCGATCGATACGTCGGTTCCCGGCCTGAAGATCAGCGAGGTCTTCCCCAAGCTCGCGCAAGTGATGGACCGGGTGACCCTGATCCGGAGCCTGACCTCGCCCGAAGCCGACCACGACCGGGCCGCGCACCACCTCTTGACCGGCTACCGCCCGAGCCCTGCGCTGGTTTATCCCAGCTTCGGAAGCGTGGTGTCGAAGACCCTGGAATCGGCCCGGGGGGCGATGCCGCCTTATGTCGCCCTGCCCGACGCGCCGCCGTTCTCGTCGAGCGGCTACCTGACGCCGGCCTACGACCCGTTCGCCGCCGGGGGCGACCCGAACCAGGAAGGGTTCCGGATCCGCGACCTGACCCCGCCCGACCAGGTGACGCTGGACCGCCTGAACCGCCGGCGGGGGATGGTCAAGACGCTCGACGGCTTCACCCGCGACGTGGCGAGGACCACGCTGGTCACCAGTCGCGACCAGTTCGCCGACCGGGCCTATGACCTCCTCACCTCGCCCAAGGCCCAGGCCGCCTTCCGGATCGGCGACGAGTCGCCCGAGGTCCGCGAGGCCTACGGCCGGAACCCGTTCGGCCAGTCCTGCCTGCTGGCCCGCCGCCTGATCCAGGCCGGCGTCTCGTTCGTGACGATCAACAACCGGGGCCCGGCCCTCCAGTGGGACACCCATCAGGGGAACTTCCCGGCGATCAAGAACACCCTGGCCCCGCCGCTTGACCTCGGCCTGGCCACGCTCCTGGACGACCTGAAGCGGCTCGGCCTGCTCGACGAGACCCTGGTGATCGCGATGGGCGAGTTCGGCCGGACCCCGAAGATCAACGGGATGGCGGGCCGGGACCACCACGGCCGGGCCAACTGCGCCCTCCTCGCCGGGGCCGGGATGCCCAAGGGAGCCGTGATCGGCCGGACCGACGCCAAGGGCGACTCCCCCGCCGACCGGCCGGTCACTCCCGCCGACCTCGCCGCCACGGTCTACTCGGCGCTGGGGATCGACCCCAATTACCAGTTCGAGACCCCCGACGGCCGGCCGCTCCGGTTGGTCGACGGCGGCAAGCCGCTCCCCGAATTGGTCGGCCGTTCCTGATCGAAAAGCGACCCGCTTCATGGAGCGAGGCCGGCCGACCCGCTGGGGTCCGCCGGCCTCGCCCTCTGCGTTGACATGATCTCGAAGGGTCACGGTTCGCATCCGGGCGACAGGCATTCATGCGACCCGGCATGAGTGGATTGGACTCGCAAGTCAAATGCCAATCCGCGGCCGATGGCGGTCGGCGGCTCGATTGCGGGGACGGCCGGTTCCTGCTCTGATCGAGGGGTGATCCGGCCGACCGAGTCGTCGCCACTTTCCCCGAGAGCATCGCCATGGCCAGCGCCCCCATCGGTCCGAATCCGAGCGTCGTCGACCCGACCGACCCGGCCCTCTACGAGGTCCAGACCCGGGCCGAGGGGCCGAGCGGGTCGATCCCCCTGACCGACGCGATGCTCCGCGACTGGCCCTCGGGCGACCTTTTCGGACTGACCCAGAACGCCGGGATGGGTTGGAAACCGGCGGAGGTCGACCGCGACCCATACCTGATCCTCAGCACCCAGGGCGGGCTCCGGGGCGAGGACGGGACGCCGATCGCGCTGGGGTATCACACGGGACACTGGGAAGTTGGGCTTCTGGTCCGGGAGGCGGCCGAGGTCCTGACCGGGCTCGGCGTGGCCCCGTTCGCGGGGATGGTCTCGGACCCCTGTGACGGCCGGACCCAGGGGACGGCCGGGATGATGGACAGCCTCCCGTACCGGAACGACGCGGCGATCGTCTTCCGGAGGCTGATCCGGTCGCTCCCCCGTCGCAAGGGCGTGCTCGGGGTGGCGACCTGCGACAAGGGCCTCCCCGCGATGCTCCTGGCGCTGGCGGGATCGAAGAACCTCCCGGGAGTGCTGGTCCCCGGCGGGGTCACGCTCCCCCCCCGGTCGGGCGAGGACGCCGGCAAGATCCAGTCGATCGGCGCCCGCTACTCGCACGGCGAGATCGCCCTGAAGGAGGCCGCCGAGCTGGGCTGTCGGGCCTGCGCCACCGCCGGCGGCGGCTGCCAGTTCCTGGGGACGGCGGCCACGGCCCAGGTGGTGGCCGAGGCGATGGGCCTGAGCGTCCCCCACGCGGCGCTCGCCCCCTCGGGCCAGCCGATCTGGAAGGACGTTGCCCGCCGATCCGCCCGGGCCCTGGTGGGACTGGTTCAGAGGGGTCTGACCACCGCCGAGATCCTCACCGACGCCTCGATCCGGAACGCCATGACCGTCCACGCGGCGTTCGGCGGCTCGACGAACCTCCTGCTCCACGTCCCGGCCATCGCCTTCGCCGCCGGGCTCCGCCGGCCGGCCGTCGAGGACTGGGCCGCGATCAACCGCCGGACCCCCCGGCTGGTCGACGTCCTCCCCAACGGGCCGAGCTACCACCCGACCATCCGCGCCTACCTGGCCGGCGGGGTTCCCGAAGTGATGCTCCACCTCCGCGGCCTCGGCCTGATCGACGAGTCGGCGCTGACCGTGACCGGCGAGCCGGTCGGCAAGATCCTGGACGACTGGGCCGGCTCCGATCGGCGGGTCCGGCTCCGCGAACGGCTCCAGGATCAGGACGGCGTCGACCCCGATGACGTCATCATGCCCCCCGACCGGGCCCGAAGCCGGGGCCTGACCAGCACCGTCACCTTCCCGCGCGGGAACCTGGCGCCGGAGGGCTCGGTCATCAAGAGCACGGCGATCGACCCGACGGTCGTCGGCCCCGACGGGGTCTACCGGAAGACCGGCCCGGCGCGAGTCTTCACCCGCGAGCGGGACGCGATCGCCGCGATCAAGGGCCAGGGGCCGAACCCGTTGAAGTCGGGCGACGTACTGGTGTTGATGGGGCGGGGCCCGATGGGTGCGGGGATGGAAGAGATTTACCAGATCACCGCGGCTCTCAAGCACCTCTCGTTCGGCAAGGAAATCGCCGTGGTGACGGACGCCCGGTTCTCCGGGGTCTCGACCGGGGCCTGCATCGGTCACGTCGGTCCCGAGGCCCTGGCCGGCGGCCCGATCGGCCGGGTCCGCGACGGCGACACCATCCGGATCGTCGTCGACCGGGTGAGCCTGGAAGGGACCGTTGACCTTGTTGGGGCCGGTGGCCGCGACCTCTCGCCCGAGGAGGCCGCCATCCTCCTGATCGACCGGACCCCGCACCCCGAGCTATCGCCCGACCCCGAGCTTCCCGACGACACCCGACTCTGGGCCGCGCTCCAGGCGATCGGCGGCGGGACCTGGGGGGGATGTGTCTACGACGTCGACGCCATCGTCGCGGCTCTGGAGGCCGGGCGGCCCGAGAAAATCGCCGGTGCGGGCTGAATCGCCCCCGAACCAGACACCACCAGGAAGTTTGACCATGAACCGTCGTCAGATCCCATCGCGATCGGTTGGGGGACTCGTCCTTGGCCTGGCCGCGCTCGGCTTCGCCGCGCCGGCTCCGGCCCAGTACGCGCCGGCCTACCGCCCGGCCGCCCCGTATTACCAGCCGGCGGCCCCCCGCTTCTACCGGCCGGCGGCCCCGGCTTATCGGGCCCAACGTCGCGGCTCCGCCCTCCCGTACAACCGGAGCCCGTATACCGACGACTGGAGCACGGGCCGCCATTTACCGTTCCCCAAGCCCTGGATGCTCCCAACCCGTGACCCGGCCGATCGCGGGCGGTAAACTAGGGTGATGAAACCGGAACCGCGATCGATGACTCCGGTCGACATGATGGCCCTCGCGGCCGGGGTGGCCCTGTCGTTCCAGTTCCGGCCGATCGTGGGGGCGTATCCTTACGCGGTGCCGCCCCCTTCGGTGATGCTGGTGATCGTGGTCGCCTGGTTCTTCTGGATCGCCAACACGGCCGTCTCGACCGTCGCGGCGGCCCGGGTGGTCCGCTACCGGCGGGTGCCGAGGCCGGCGGAGTGGCTGGCGGTCATGACGACCCTGGCCGGCGTCCTGGCGATGGGCCCGGGGCTGCCGGTCGATCGGGCGATCGACGCCCTGCCCGCCGCGATGGCCGAGACGTTGGTGGCGATGGCCGCCTGGCGATGGGTGATGGCGGGCCTGATGCTGGGGGGGATCGCGGCGGGATTCGGCCTGCTCCGGGCCGGCCGGTCGGTCCTCCCGCCCTGGGCGAAGGCCGCGAGCGTGGCGGCGCTGGCGTACTTGACTCTGGCCGGGCCGATCGAAGTGGTCCGGATCCACGGCCCCGACCTGCTCGCCCCGTCGGGCGGCTTCGGGCCGGGCAATGGGTGGCTGTTCTTCTGGCTGGCCTGCCAGTGGGCCTCCGCCGTCCCGACGGGTCTGATGTTCGGCGTCCCGGCGGTCGCCGCCTTGATGGAGCGGATCGCGCGGCGTTCCTGGCGGTGGGATGAATGGGCCGGCGTGACCGCCCCGATGATGGTGGCCCTGCCGCTGGCCTCGCTCTACCGGGGGAGCTTCTCGCCGCCCTCGTTCTGGTGGGGCGTGGAGCGGGCCCTGGTCGCGGCGTGGTTCCTGGGCCTGGGGCTGCTCTCGCGGTTCCTGATCGTGAAGTTCGGCCCGGCCTGGTCGCGATGGCTGGGCGATCAGGCCGCCGATCGGGGATCGATCCCCATCGACACCTCCCCCGCCAGGACCCGGCCGACATAGCGGTCCATCTCGGCCAGCTCTTCGGTGAAGGGGGCCTGGACGGGCGGGAAGCGGAAGCCGGTCTTGGGGTCGAGGTCGAAGGCGGTCACGCGAAAGCTGATCGCGGTCCGCTCGCGCTTCCACTGGGCGAAGCAGAACAGGCGGACGAACTTCCGGACGTCGGCGGCGAACCGGGCGAGGTCGTCCTCGTAGTAGCCCCGGAGCGCCGGCCACATCTGGACCACGATCTCCAGCGGGTCCAGGGCGAGCTGGACGAAGGCGTACATGAGCTGGTCGAGGACCGGGAAGGGCATCAGGTCGGCCTCATCGGTCTGCTCGCGGCCGGGGGGCCGGAGTTCGGCGCTGGCGTCCATGGCCTTGATCCGGTCGAGTGAGCGGAAGCCGTGGAAGTCGCGGGCCCAGTCCAGGTAGAGTTTGATCAGGCTCTTGGGAACGTCGTTGATCGGGGCCAGGCCGCCGCTGGAGTCGCCGTCCATGGTGGTGTAGCCGACGGCCGCCTCGCTCTTGTTGCTGGTCACCAGCAGGAGGGCGTTGTGGAGGTTGGCGATCGTCCAGATCAGCATCCCCCGGACCCGGGCCTGGATGTTCTGGAGAGTAATGTCGTGGCGGGGGTTGTCCCAGCTCAGGGGCTCGCCGGTCATCGACTCGACGACCTCCTGAGCGGCGGTCAGGGCGGGCTGGATCTTGCCGTCGAAGAATTCGGCGCCCACCTCCTCGGCCACGGCCCGGGCGGCGGCCTGGGTCTTCTGGCCGGAGTTCTCGGTGGCCAGGTAGGCGCAGAGGAACCGGTCTCGGACCTCGCGGGCCAGCTCCTCGGGCGAGAGCCCGGGGTTCCCGTAGCGGTGCATCCGCTGGACCAGGAGGGCGACCATCGCGCTGTCCCGGCCGCCGGAGAGGGCCAGGCAGCAGGTCCGGATCCCGGTCTTCTTGGTGTAGTCGCGGAGGGCCAGGGACAGGGCCAGCTCCAGTTCGAGGTGGTTCAGGTCGCGTTCACCGATCGCCCGGCCGCCGAAGACCGAGTCTTCGAGGTAGCGGAGCGAGGGGTCGGGGTGGTCCGGCTCGGGCGGGATCCAGTAGGGCAGAGGCGGCGGGGCGACCCGGCGGGTCGAGTAGTCGCCCGGGACCCGGACCACGCCGGGGGCCTCGCCATACGCCCCCCAGGAGGCCCGCGAGTTCTGGTCGCGCCACGATCCCTCCTCCATCCGGGCGTGCCGGACCTCGCGGAGGTCAAAGACCCGGTGGATCAGCTCGTGGTCGCGGTCGAAGAGGAACCGGCGCCCCTCGGCCTCGATCCGGCCGTCGACGGCCAGGAACAGGCTCCCGTCGAAGATCAGCCGGGTGGCGTCGCAGCCCAGGAGCGACGTGTAGAGATAGACGCAATGATCTTGCTGGCTGAGCTGCGCCACCAGCCGACGACGCCGCTTGTGCTTGCCGATGGTGAACCACGAGGCCGACGGGTTGAGCAGGATCTCGGCCCCGGCCAGGGCGTAGGTCGAGCCGGGACGGAGCCCCTTCCAGGCGTCCTCGCAGATCTCGAAGGCGACCGTCCCGAGGCCCGGGAGGTGGAACATCTGGGTTCCGAGCGGGGCGATGGTCTCGTCGGGCCCTCGGTAATCGACCAGTCGCCCGTGGGGCCAGGGAAGGAAGTAGCGGTTCTCGTACTGGACGTCGCCGGTGGCCAGATTCTCCTTGGCCGCCAGGCCGACGAGCACCCCGTCGGCGAGCAGGGCCATGGCGTTATAGAGGACGCCCTCGAACTGGACCGGGAGCCCCACGGCCACGGCCATCCCGGCGGTCGCCCCGGCCAGCCGGATCATCAAATCCCACGACCGCTCGATCGTGCTGACCCGGAGCAGGCGGTCCCCCAGGCTGTAGCCGGGGACGCACATCTCGGGGAGGAGCAGGAGCCGGGCCCCGGCCTGGCGGGCCTCGGCGATCACCACGCGGATCCGACGCTCGTTCCCCTCCCAGTCGCCGACCGTCTGGTTGAGCGAGGCCGCCGCCAGATGCGCCTGATGGCTCTCCGCCATGACCGTTCTTCCCCGATTCCTGGCCTTTCCCGGACGCCCGATTGTCCCTCGAAGGCTTCACGGTACACCGCCGCGACGGGGCCGGTCAAACGCGAGCGGGCGGGGCCCTCGAAGGTCCCGCCCGCGTCGATCGGATCGCGACCCGATCACTTCGGCGAGGGCTCCCCGGCCGGGGCGGGGCTCGCGATGGCCTTGATCTCCGGCGCGAGTTTGGCGGGCGCCTTCGACTCCGATCCGGTGTCGGGTTGGGCGTGCGGCAAGGACGACTCGATCCGGGCCCGCTGGGTCGTGGCCTGGGTGTTGGCGGAGGGGAAGTCGGGCCCAGGGGCGAGGTACTGGACGTCGTCGTGGAAGTACTTGCCGGACGGCAGAATGATCGGCACCATCGGGGCCGGGCTCTCGGCCAGGGCTCCGAGGATCTTGGCGATCAGGGCCATTTGTTCGGCGGCCACCGCGGTCGACCTGAGCACGGCTTCGGCCGGCGTGGCAGCCTCGGCCGCAGGCGGCTCGTCGCCCCGGGAAATGCCGGCTCGGAGGGTGATCTTGCAATTCCAGATGTCCCATTCGATCTCGGCGTTGATCCGGGAATCGGCCAGGCTGGAGATCAGCGACTGCCAGAGCGAGGCGTCCGAGGGCGGAGTCTCGCGAAGCTCGCACCCGGCGATCGGCGAGGGGGCCGAGGACTTCTCGACGAAGGCCGTCCGGGCCAGCGCGGGGTCAACGATCGAGGTTGGCACGAGGGCCTGCGGGCTGGGCTGGTTCGGCTGGACCTGGTTCAGGTCGGCCGAGGCCAGGGACTCGGGGAGCGGCGGGAGGTCGACGACCTCGCCTTCCGGGGTCAACCCGACGGGGATCGACCGGGCCGGGACCGCCGGCATCGCCCCTCGGGCGAAGGGTCCGGCCGGGATGACTCCGACCGGGACCGGGTGGAAGTCGGTCCGGGCGAACCTGGGGTCGGCCGAGAGCGCGAGGGTCTGAAGAGCCTGCGGGCTTGACTGGTTCGGGTCGGGCGGGATCTGGTCGAGTCCGGCCGAGGCCAGGCCCACCGGGAGCGGCGGGAGGTCGACGGTCCGGCCCTGGGGGTCGATGGGGACGGGGAGCGATCGGCCCGGGACCGGGGGCATCGAGTGAGGGAACGTCGGGGGCTCGAAGCTCGTCCCCGAGAGCGCCGGGGTCTTCGAGGCGGGGGCGACTTCGATCACGGCGACCCGCTCGCGGACGACGGCCATCCCGTGCTCGTCGGCGACGGTCTCGACGCCCAGGCTGATCAGGAGGATCCCGTCATTGGGGACCAGCCACTCCCCCTCGACGATGGCGTGCGAGGTCTCGGGGACCTGGATCTGGCAGCCGATCCGGGGGTCGGCCTTGCCGAACGTCTTCTCCTCGACGACCCGGAGGAATTCGCCGACGATCTCCTTCGGCGAGGCGTCGGGGGCCGGCCGGGGCCGGTCGGTCGGGGCGAACGACTCGGAGACCCGGACCGCGTGCAGGGCCTTGACGTGCGACTCCTCCAGCGAGACCCGGGCCAGGACCCCCTGATCCAGCTTCCGACCCGAGACGCCGGCCCGGAACCCCTCGACGACGGTCGCCGTCTCGGGCCGGAAGGCGACGGCCGTGGCGTGGTCCTTGGGGCCGTCGGCCAGCCGTTCCATGTGGGAGACGTAGCAGGTGTTCGCCAGGACCTCGACGGTCGTCTCGCCCGGGTTGGTGCAGACCGGCGCCACCGTCGCGGCGAGGGCTCGGGTCGTCATCGTCTCGGCCAAGGCGCGGTCGGCGGTCCAGACCGACGAGGTCCCCTGCCGGGCGACGGGCTGGAGCCGGGGATAATACGTCGACCGCCAGCCCAGGCCATCCATCGTGAGGACGCGGACCTGGCACGAGATCGGCTCGTCGCCCGGCCCCGCACCGACCGCCGCCGTCACCGCCATCGCGAGCAGACTCGATCCCGTCGCCATGATTCGACCTCCATGCCCCGTCGCCGGTCCCCAGTCCTTGGGGCCCAGGCCGAGCGGCGCGGGATGGTACTCCGGGCGACCTGGGGCGTCAACGTCGGGTTGTCGGACATCGAGCCCTCCGGCTGGAGTCTTTTTCGACCGAAACGGCCTTTTGATTCAGAAAAGCGGTCAAGCGAGGGTCCTTGGGAACGATCTTTATTCCAGGGAGCCCGGATCGCGATCGTCGGGACTCGCCCGATTGGGTTCGTTTTTCCTGGGCGAGCGGAGGCGGCTTCGGGTTCGACCGATCCGATTGGCTTCGTCTTTCCCCGCGAGCCCCGTCTGCCTGCGTCCTTGATGATCGCCCGGGGGGCGACCTTCAGACCCTGGCGGTCCGCGGCCGGGAGGCCCTAGAATGGTCCGGACGGGATGCCGGGAGTCACCGACGATGACCGGACCCACGCCGGAGCCCCCCACGATGCCGACCCCCGACCAGCTCTACGACCAGGCCGTCGACCTCCGCGACGGCGGCGACAAGCCCGCCGCGATCGCCAGGCTCGAAGAGGCGATCGCCATCGACCCCAACTTCGCCATCGGCCACGGGATGCTCGCCAAGCTCTACGTCGACCTGGCCGAGTCCGACAAGGCCATCATGCACGCCAAGAAGGTGGTCGAGCTGGAGCCCGAAGACACCTTCAGCTACACCGCGCTCTCGGTCATCTACCAGCGAGCCGGCAAGATCCCCGAGGCCGAGCACGCCAAGGCGATCGCCTATAACAAGCAGCACGGCCTCGACTGAGAGGCTAGCTGGGTCCGAGAATGGTTGATGGCCAATGAGTGATGATCGATCAGCGGGGCGACATCCGATGCCGATGCCGGGGAGATCTCCGGGGATTTCTTATCCATCAACCATCGGCCATTGGCCATCACTCATTGCCAGGTCAAGGAAATGTTTCCGGATAGCCTCTGAGTTTTCACCCTCCGGGAGCGTCGGACATGCCCTGCATTCGGGTTAGATTGGCCCTGGTGGCCGCCCTTGGGATCGGGTCCTCGGCCATGGCCGAGGAGAAGGACGCCTGGTTCGAGGGCCACCAGGAGGAGTGGCTCGGGCTCTACCGCCACCTCCACGGCCACCCCGAGCTGTCCTACAAGGAGGTCGCCACCGCCGCCCGGGTCGCCGAGGAGTTGACGAAGGCGGGAGCCGAGGTGACGACCCAGGTCGGCAAGCTCGGGGTCGTCGGCGTCCTCCGGAACGGCCGAGGGCCAACGGTCCTGGTCCGGTCCGACCTCGACGCCCTCCCCGTGACCGAGGCGACCGGGCTTTCCTATGCGAGCAAGGTCACCGCGCTCGGAGATGCGGGGGTCTCCGTCGGGGTGATGCACGCCTGCGGCCACGACGTCCACATGACCAACCTGGTCGCCACCGCCCGCTGGCTCGCCGATCACAAGGACCGCTGGGCCGGGACCGTCGTCCTGATCGGCCAGCCCGCCGAGGAGAAGATCGGCGGCGCCAGGGAGATGCTCGCCGACGGCCTCTACGAGCGGTTCCCCAGGCCCGACTTCGCCCTGGCCCTGCACGTCTCGCACGACCTGGAGGCGGGCAAGGTCGCCTACACCAGCGGGCCGGCGATGGCGGGTTCGACCTCGGTCGACGTCGCCGTGAAGGGGAAGGGGGGCCACGGCGCCATGCCCCAGGGCACCGTCGACCCGATCGTCCTGGCCGCGCTGCTCGTGCTCGACCTCCAGACGATCGTCAGCCGCGAGGTCAGCCCGCTTCAATCCGCCGTGGTCACCGTCGGCTCGATCCACGGCGGGACCAAGCACAACATCATCCCCAGCGAAGTCCTCTTGCAGCTCACCCTCCGCTCGTTCCGCCCCGAGGTGGGCGAGCAGCTCATCGAGGGGATCCGCCGCCGGGCCAAGGGGCTGGCCGACGCCCATCGGGCCCCGGCCCCGATCGTGACCGTCGGCGAGAACACCCCGCCGACCGTCAACGAGCCCGGACTGGTCGCGCGGGTCGTCCCGTTCCTGAGCGCCGAGCTGGGGCCCTCGAACGTCGAGCCGGTCGAGCCGACGATGGGGGCCGAGGACTTCGGCCTCTTCAGCCAGGGCGGCGTCCCGATCTTCATGTTCCGCCTCGGGACCATCCCGCCGGCCAAGGTCGCCGCCGCCAAGGCGAAGGGGGAGCCGCTCCCCACGCTCCACTCGGCGCTCTACCAGCCCGACCCCGTCCCCAGCCTCCGGACCGGGATCCGGGCGATGACGGCCGCCGTCGTCGGCCTGCTCCCGCCCGCCCCGGGGAAGCTCGACCGATGATCGACCCTCGCTACCCGATCCACCGGCCGGACGACCTGCTCAGCCCGTCGCTCCTGATCTTCCGCGACCTCGTCCGCGCGAACCTCGAAGCGATGATCGCCCTGGCGGGAGGGGCCGACCGGCTCCGGCCCCACGTCAAGACGCACAAGATGCCCGCCCTGATCCACCTGGCCGGGGCGATGGGGATCCGCAAGCACAAGTGCGCCACGATCGCCGAGGCCGAGATGGTGGCGGCCTCCGGCGGGGCCGACGTCCTGATCTCCTACCCGCTGGTCGGCCCCAACCTCGCCCGGCTGGCGAAGTTGATCGAATCGTATCCCGCGACCACCTTCCGGGCGACCGTCGACCACCCCGACGCCGCTCGGGCCCTCTCCGCCGCCCTCGTCCATCTCGGCCGCCCGACGCCCGTGCTGGTCGACCTGGACGTCGGGATGGGTCGGACCGGGATCGCTCCCGGCGACGAGGCCGCCGCGCTCTACGCCCTGGTCGCCTCGCTGCCGGACCTGGAGCCCGACGGCCTCCACGCCTACGACGGCCACGTCCGGGACTTTGACCCCGAGGCCCGGGCCCGGGCCGTCGCCCCCGGCCTGGAAGCGGTCCACCGGCTCCGCGACCGGCTCCTCGGGTCGGGACTGCCGGTCCCCCGGTTGGTCCTGGGCGGGACGCCGACGTTTCCGATTCACGCTCGGGTCGACACGCCCGGGACCGAGTGCTCGCCCGGGACCTCCGTGCTCCACGACGCCGGTTATGCCGCCAAATTTCCCGATTTACCGTTCACCCCGGCGGCCGTCCTGCTGACCCGGGTCGTCAGCCGCCCCCGGGCGGGTCGGATCTGCCTCGACCTGGGGCACAAGGCCGTCGCCGCCGACCCCGCCGGGGATCGCCTGACCCTCCTCGACCTCCCCGGAGCCCGGATCACCGGCCAGAGCGAGGAGCACCTCGTCGTCGAAGCCCCCGGGGCCGACGACCTCGCCACCGGCTCCCCCCTGCTGGCCATCCCCACCCACATCTGCCCGACCTGCGCCCTGCACTCGTGGGCTTACGTGCTCGAAGGGGGCGAGGTCGTCGACCGCTGGGATGTCCGGGCGCGGACCCGCGTCATCGGGATCTGATTTTTAGAGCCGATCCGAGATCGGAAATGGTTGATGGTCAATGTGTTATGGTCGATAAAGGGTACGGCGCACGATGCCGATTCCGGGGAAATCTCTGGGGGATTTCTGACCCATCAACCATTGGCCATCACTCATTGCCAGGTCAAGGAAATGTTCCCGGATAGTCTCTTAGAGATCAAATATTGTTCATAATGAAAGTTCACCCGGTTCCCGATGATCGAGCGTCATCCGTTCAGATCCCCGGCCGCCGGACCTCTTCGAGTGCCAGGGCGAGATCCTCGGGCCGCTGGCTACCGATCAGGAATTTCGAGCCGTCGAGGAGTTGGAGGCGAACGCCCCGGACGCCCTGGGCAGTGAGGACGCGCTCGCCGTCTCGGCCGAGGCGGACGCCGTGGCCGCCGTGATCGGCCATCGGGCGATACTGGACGACCTCGACCCGGGTGATGGTCCCGACCGGGAGGGCCCGGCGGTAGGTTGGGATCCAGCCGTACCAGACGCGGACCTCGGTCGGCGTGACCACCGTGGTCATCCGGAGCACTCCGATCGCGAAGAGGATCGTCAGCCCCATGAACGCGACGACCCCGGCCGTGAAGACCTGGGCGTGGTGGCCGGCCGCCGGGATCCCCACGGGAACCCGGTCCAAGAGGAAGTGCCACGTCAGGGCCACGATCACGACGATCAGCGCGTAGTTCCACCAGCCGAACCGCTGCTCCTCGCGGAAGATGGCCGACGGGAGTTGGATGGCCGCGACGGTCAGGCTCACGAGAGGCCCCACGAGGGTTCGCGGTTCGGGGAGGCCCGGCCAGCCAGGAGCCGCTCCATTGCCTGCCGGCCGAGATCCGCCACCCTGTCGGCCGGGATCGCCCAAAGCTGGGGGTTGAGCAGCTCCAGCGAGACGAAGCCGTCGTAACCAATCGCGGCCAGGTGGTCGAGGATCGGCCCGAGCTGGAAATCCCCTTCGCCCGGGAAGATCCGGTCGGCGTCCCCGGCCAGCTCGCGCGGGACCCCGCTGAGATCGCAGGCATGGACCCACGCCAGGTTCTCGGGCGAAAGGTAGGCCAGGTCCTCGAACTTGCTGGGCCCGGTGTAATAGTGGAAGAAGTCGAGGCAGACGCCGACCCCCTCCGCCCCGGACTGGGCGATCAGGGCCAGCGCGGTGTCGAGGCTGGAGCAGAGCTGCGTCCCTTTCTGGAACTCCAGGGCCAGCCGGACCCCGGCCGACCGAGCCAGGTCGGCCGCCTCGACCAGCGACTCCGAGGCCCGGCCGTAGTCCTCCGGGGCAACCTCGCGGGTGAAGTCGGCCGCCACGACCAGCGTGGGGATCTCCAGCTCGCCGAGGAGGTCGAGCCGCCGGCGGAACAGGTCGTAATGGGCGGCCCGCTCGGCGTCCCGGGAGAGCAAGAGCCCCCCCTGCGACGAGGCCGCGACCGCCCGGATCCCGTGCGATTCCAGGAGCGACCTGGCCTCGGCGACCGGATGCGACCCGAGAAAGGTTTCTAGCTTGGTCAGCCAGAGCTCGACCGCCGACCATCCGGCCATCGCGTACGACGGGATGTCGAGCTCGAACGGGGTGCTCAGGGTCGTTGCCTGGCTGATGCAGGGCCTCATGGCGTGCTCGGCTCCGAGGAGGGCGGGGTTTCATTTCTGAAATCGAGCGATCATTCCGCCGCCGGGATCGGTTGGCCTTCGAGGAGGTCGCGGACCGCCTGGACCACGCCGGCCGAGGCGACGCGCCACTGGCGGCAGGTGTCGCGGTCGCGGAAGGTGACGGTCCCATCGGCGATCGTCTGGCCGTCGACGGTGATCCCCAGCGGCGTCCCCGCCTCGTCCTGGCGGCGGTAGCGGCGGCCGATCGCCCCCTTCTCATCCAGAAAGACGTTGAAGTGCTTCTTGAGGTCGCGATAGATCTTCTCGGCCATCTCGGGCATCCCATCGCGCTTGACCAGCGGGAAGACCGCCGCCTTGATCGGCGCGAATCGGGGGTGGAACTTGAGGACGGTCCGCGTCTCGCCGCCGACCTGGTCCTCCTGATACGCCTCGCAGAGGAACGCCAGGGTCGCCCGGTCGGCCCCGGCCGAGGGCTCGATCACGTGCGGGAGGTAGCGCTCCTTCTTCTCCTCGTCGAAGTAGGTCAGGTCCTTCCCGCTGAACTTCTGGTGCTGGCCCAGGTCGTACGCCCCCCGGTGCGCGATCCCCTCCAGCTCGCTGACGCCGAAGGGGAAGCTATACTCGATGTCGGCCGTGGCCGTCGAGTAGAACGCCAGCTCGTCCGGGTCGTGGTCGCGGAGCCGGAGCCGGTCCGACTGCAAGCCGTGGTCGATGTACCACTGGAACCGGGTCTTCCGCCAGTAGGCGTACCACTCGGCCGCCTGGTCGGGGTGGCAGAAGAACTCGATCTCCATCTGCTCGAACTCGCGGGAGCGGAAGATGAAATTCCGCGGATTGATCTCGTTCCGGAAGCTCTTGCCGATCTGGGCGATCCCGAACGGGATCTTCATCCGACTGGTGTCGACCACGTTTTTGAAGTTGGCGAAGATCCCTTGTGCCGTCTCGGGACGGAGGTAGACCTTGCTGCCCTCGTCGGCGACGGCCCCCGTGTGGCTCTCGAACATGAGGTTGAAGTTGCGTGGCTCGGTCAAAGTGCCCGTCTTCTTGCATCTCGGACAGGGGAACTCGGAGTGAGCCCCCTCGCGGAGAAGCCGATCGAGCGATCCAGAGAATTCGATCGGTTCATGACCAAGAGAAGCGATTTTCTTCTTGGCCTTCTCGATATCCTTGTCGTGCTCGCCCCTCACCTCAACGAGACTGCCGACGGCGCTGTAAAAGAACGGCGGATATTTGGCACCGATAGCCTCGTTCCCTCGGTAATTGACCGCCAGGATGGTGACCTGATCGGAGCGAAACCGTCCATTGCAATCACGGCAATCGACCATCGGGTCGCTGAAACCGCCGACGTGCCCCGACGCCTCCCAGACCTTGGGATTCATGATGATCGAGCAATCCAGCCCGACCATGTCGTCGCGGAGGTTGACGTTGTCGCGCCACCAGGCGTCCTTGATGTTCCGCTTCAGCTCGACTCCGAGCGGGCCGTAGTCCCAGAAGCCGTTGAGGCCGCCGTAGATCTCGCTCGACGGGAAAATGAACCCTCGGCGCTTGCAGAGCGAGACCAACTTGTCCATGTCCATCGGGTCGTCACCTTTCGAGGGGGCATGACCTTGGCAGGGCCCGCCCCGCGTGTCGGTCGTTCGGGGATCCGGAAGGAAAGGGGATCAAGGGACACGTCAGGTCGCCCCGAAGAGCCGGAGCCTCGGGCCCGAGGCCCCGGTGGCGGGGACGATCCGGAGGGGTCCGCGGAGCAATTCGGCGGCGAACGGGAAGCGGTCGACCCGGGCGGCGTCCTCCAGGTCGGCTTGGAGGCCCAGTTCCAGGACCCGGCGGCCCCCCCGGCCGTCGGCCAGGGCGTCGGCCAGGGTATATCCGTCCTCGATCATCGACTCGGTCTCACGCCAGAGCGAGGCGGCGATCTCCGCCTCGTCGTTGGCCAGGGCGATCCCGGGAGGCGGCTCGGCGGCGGGATCGAGGCGGTCCCAGCCCAGGGAATCGAACTCGTGGGCGACCGAGCCGGCGAACATCGCGTCCTCCAGGCTGACCAGGCCGTCGGTCCCGGCGCAGACCAGGTGGATCGGCCGGCCGTCGGCCTTGAGGGCGTCGATGGTGGCCCGGCGATTGACGAACGCGGCGACCATCACCCGCTCGGCCTCCAGCGCGGCCAGGATCGCGCGGGTCCCGTTGGTCGTGGTCATGACGATGGTTTTCCCCGAGCAGTTGGCCGGGGTGCAGGCGGCCGGGGAGTTGCCCAGGGCAAACCCCTCGATCGGGAGCCCCCGGCGCTCGCCAGCCAGGACCGCCGAACCCGGGGAAAGCGCCCCCGCGAGCCGGCGGGCCTCGTCGATCTCCCCGCAAGGGAGGATCGCGTCGCAGCCCGCGGCCAGGGCGTGGATCATGGTCGTGGTGGCCCGGAGGATGTCGATCACCACGGCCAGTCCGCCTTTCAGGGCCCCCGAGGGGATCAGGGCGGGCAGGAGATGGACGGAGACCGTCGGTCGGTGCGGCATCGGCGGGCTCTGGTTCCGGGCGACTCGCGGCGACTCCTCGTCATCCGACCTGGGAGCGACGATTATGGCATGGCGGGCGGCCGGTTGGGGAGCCCCCATTTTCGGCCCGGCCGCTCGGCCCAACTTCGGCTTCCCCGCCCGAGGCTTTTCCGTTAGCTTACCGCTCACCCTCAACGCTGACCGTCGCCACGTTCCGGACCCGCGCGCCGAGTGGGTTATGGGGGCTTTCGGATTTCGACTCGATGAGGTGCAAGGATGCGCGAGCCGAAGGGAGTCGTGTTCCCGCTCTCGGTGCCAAGGCGGTTGATCGCCGACTTGCTGCACTTTGCCCGTCGAGTTCCGTCGATCCCGCTCAGCCGGATGATGGACGTCTCGGCACTCTTCACCGCCCGGAGGTCCCACCCCGCGCGGCCCTCCTGGTCCGTGATCTTCATGAAGGCGTACGCCCGGGTGGCCATGGACCACCCGCCGCTCCGGAGGGCCCTGCTCGAATGGCCGGTCCACCGGATGTACGAGCACCCGCAGACCAACTGCTCGCTGGCCATCGAGCGCACCTTCCTGGGCGAGGAGGGCGTCTTCTTCGGGATGTTCCGGGCGCCCGAGGGGCAGACCCTGGGCGAACTTCAGCGCTCGCTGATCGAGTTCAAGCACGCCCCGCTGGACGAGATCGGCTTTTTCCGGCGGATGATCCGGATCAGCCGGTTCCCCACGCCGATCCGCCGGTTCCTCTGGTCGTCCAGCCTCAACGTCTCGGGCCGGGCCCGCGCCAAGCGATTCGGGACCTTCGGGGTCACCACCCTCGGCGGAACCGGGGTCGAGCAGATCCACCCGCTCTCGCCGCTGACCACCACGCTGACCTTCGGCCCGATCGACTCCTGGGGCAAGGTCACCGTCAAGATCATCTACGACCACCGGGTCCTCGACGGCGCCTACGTCGCCCGGCGGCTGGTCGACCTCGAAGAGACGCTCAACACCGCGATCCTTGATGAGTTGCGGAAGGGCGAGATCTGCGAGGTTCTCCCCCTGACTCCGCCCTCGACCTCGTCGGTCAATGGCCCGACCAAGACGATCCACCGCCCCGCGCCGGCGCGGAATGCCGGCCGCGGGGCCTGATCGGGGCTCCGATCCGGGTGGATCAGGGCGAGGCGACTTCCTGGTCGGTCGTGACGCGGACCTCCAGCCGACTCATCAGCTTCTTCAACGCCTCCTCCTTGCGTGAGACGTGCAGCACGGTATCCAGGACGATCGCCTTCCGCTCGTCCGAGACGTGCAGGACGAGCCGGCCCGCCCCGAACATCAGGTGCTCGAAGACGTCGGGGATCTCCTTGTCGAACTTGAGGTTCAGCGTCGGGTAGCGCTCCAGGTCGCTGAGCGGGCCGTGGTGGTGGAGGATCTCGTTGGGCATGATCTCCCAGTAATCGAGCCACCGCGAGATGAAGATCACGGCGTAGACCAGCAGCAGGATCACCGTGGTCATGAAATAAAACTGGGCGTTGGCCCGGACGTAGACCCCCTCGACCAGCCGCTCCAGCGGCTCCAGGATCCGGACGAAGGCCCCGAGCCAGAGCAGGAAGAACAGGATCGTCGTGCCCAGCAGCAACAGCGCGAAGATGGTGAAGCGGGGAAAGTCGATCGCCAGGATCAGCAGGTTGAAGAACAGGACCCCGAGGAAGATCAGCCCGAGCAGGTTCTCCGTCCTCCGGAACCGCTCGGGGTTGGGCGTGGTCGGGATCAATGAATCCACGCCAACGACCTCGGCCTGGGCCTTCACGGCGTCGGAATTCGCTTTTGCCTGCTGGGCCTGACCCGCCTTGCCGTATCGGGCGCCGGACTGGTCGGTGTCGCCGACCATCCACATCCCGATCCAGCAGATCAGCGACATGATCAGCGTCGGAAAGATGAAGATGATCTTCGGGTAGGTGAAGATCCGGACCCCCTTCTCGCGGCGGGAGATTGGCAAGCCGGCGGGGGGGGAGGCTTTCGAGTCCGAGGCCATATCGGCGCACTCCTGGATGTCGATCGTCGTGGCCGGCGCGAACCGGAAATCGAGAGTTCGATCCCCGATACTGCGCGAAACGGGGCGGCATCACGGCCGAGATCCGGCATCGTACCGCCGGTCCGACTTTCGGGAAAGTCCCCGGAGCCCCAGGGTCGGCTTGCCGTCCCCCTGCCCGTCGTGCCGACCCAGGGACATTCGCCCCGGAATCGTCGAAATTAAGGCCCGAACCCGGCTGTCCCCCGCGCGACCTTGGTCCCGGGAAGGTCGGGGCCAATTTCGGGAGCGACGGCGTCCTTGGCCATGTCCACCTCTTTCATCCGGGCGGATCCGTCCGGAAGATCCTGGACGGTTTCGCGAGCCCCCATGCAATGGCGTCCCCGGACGACGATCTCACCGCGCTCATGCCGTTTCGCGAGGATCTGGCCAAGGCGACCAGGCGGGCGACAGAGCCGCCGATTGGTGGTGGAGCGGACCGATAACGGGCAAAACCCGTTCCGTCGAATCGCGAAATCGATCGATCCGCCGCCCTGATGGCGTAGGCTCCCGCTGCATCCGATCGGGGAATCAACGCTTCTCACCCGACTCGCGGGATTTTGGCTCCCCCTGGATCGGCACGACGTTGCGAAAGCCGTGGCCCCCCGCTAGAATCTGCTTCTTCTCGTGACGCGAAGTCGCGACGCCCAACCGGGTCGCCCGGATTTGCAGGAGTCCTTGACGCAAGTCATTGCTTTGAAGTAACGGAGAGGTGACCGAGCGGCCGAAGGTGCGGCACTGGAAATGCCGTGTACTGTCACAGGTACCGCGGGTTCGAATCCCGCCCTCTCCGCTGATCAATGTGCATAGCGCGATCTCGAGCCCTGGCCATGCTCGGATCCATCACGTTTACGAAGACGGGTTGCCGGCGGTTCGTGGAATTCGACATCCGGAGCCCGTCGAACTCGCCATCTTTCGTCCCGTCGCGACGGGTCCGGAAATGATGAGGGGCCCAAAGTATTGACGCGCGAGAAGCCCGCTGGGACGACGAAACCGATATTTGGTTCACCTGGATCGAGGTGGGAACTCTGGGTCCTTCGAATCCGGGGCTTGCCGACCCCGCTCTCGCGCTAGGGCTCGCTTCGTCCCGGGTGTCGTCGTCGATCATCGCTGTCGATGTGTTCCAGCGTGACGTCCTGCGCTGCTCGGGGTCTTCCGATCCGCTGACGCCGATTTCATCGAAAGTGGCCGAAAGCCAGCGGGCTAGTGTTGAAGCCCAGGGGACGTCGAGGGTCCTCGACGGTCTCGAGATACCAACGGACCAGGTACAGGTGATCGGATCGGAGCGGGCAGACGACACCGGCGAAGGAAGCGGGGCCGTCGACCCGGTAGTTCCGGACCCCCGCCAGGGCGACCTCGCGTCCGTAAGCGCTGGGGCCCGGACACCAGTAGTTCTCAACGACCGGGGCCAGCGAGCCGGCCTCCAGCCGCTCGAAGATGATCCGATGGTAGAAGGTGGCCGGATCCAGGAGCGTCAGTTGCGCGACCGGCCGCCCTCGGCCGAGGGCGAAGTCGCGGGCCGCCGAGGCGACCACCATCCCCCCGGCGCTATGGCCGATGAGGTGGACCCGGGCGGGGTCAACCCCGGCCTCGACGAGGGCCCGCGTCAGGGCGTGCCCCTGGCGAACGGCGGCCTCCGAGTTCGCCCCGGGACTCAGGCTCTCGAAGGTCCCCGCGTTCCAATCCCAGTTCATCAGGTTCAAAGCCGGGCCGCGCCGCCGGGCGAGCGATTCAGCGAACCGCTGGGCCATCTCGAAATGGACGACCCGAGGCAGGGGGTTGAATCCGTGGACGAAAACCACGGTCGGGCGAGACAGGTCGAGTGGGTCGAACGGCCGGGCTCCCGGCGAGCAGTTGACCAGGAGGCCCCGAGCGGGGTCGCCGCCTCGCCGGATCAGCGGGGAGCCGGTCCGGTCCGCGGCCATCGCGGCGGCCGTGAGCACGGCCGCAATTGCTAGACTCATGGTGTGCCTCGGATGCGTCGGCTTCGTGGCGGCGCTCGTCCCCGGGGGCGGAGGCGGACTTGCCCACATCGAATGGATCGGCCAAACCCGGCGCGAACTTGAGCCCAAGTCGGACGACCCGTCGATCACATCCGGTCAGCTCCTCACTCCGATGGACCAGGCAATCCAGTGCCAACCGGTCCGAGGTCGCCAGGGGCGTCGTGGAGCCGGATGTCCATCGTCTCGATCCGGTCGATCGACCCGATCGCCCGTTCGAGGAGCCGGCCAGGTTCTCCTGATCCCAGGGGCCTTCGCCGCCGGTCAGCCGGGCCAGCTCGACCGGCCGCGCGGGGACGGGCCGGAGGTCGCGATGGACCTCGGAATCTTCAAAAATCTGCAAGGCCGCCGTCGATCGGGCGACGACGCGATCGCCCTCGAGGGCCGTCACCTCGACCGTGGCGACCTGGTCCGCCTTGGGCGGATTTCCCCCGAATCCGGGCGTCGGGGAGGATGATCGGCGTGGCCGCGAAGTCGCGCAAGTCGGCCCGAGACGCCATCGGAGTATCGGCCTCGAGCGGCGTCTTCCCCGGGCCGGAGGACGGGGCGTCGGGCCCGGTCCGTCTGACGGCCGACCACGGCGGCCCGCGACCTGGCCTGATCGGTGAGCGCCTAGTCCGTGCAGGCAAAGCCGTTCGGCCGCTCAGCCTCGAAGCTTGATGCCTGCTGGCTTTGGGACGGTTCTTCCGCCCCTAGCGGTCGAGCTTGCGGAACTGGCCAGCGGACTTGCTGACGACCACGAATTTCCGGAAGTTAGTTTTCGAGTCAGGATGAGCCAGGCCAGGGCCGTCGGCTCGCGAGGGATGGCCGAGGCGATCTCGACCGGGACGGTCGAATGCCGAGAGCCCCGCATCACCGGGCATCGACGCGCACTTGTCGAACCGAAAGGTCTCTGGGGAAACGCACGTCCCCGGGACGGGATCCTATGGTGTCAGTGCAGCAGCGCAGTTGAGCAAATGCCTTGAGAGCCCCAATCGTGGACGGTCCGAATGGGGGGCTCGGCAGCGGAGATCAAGGGGAAGTGGGGATGGGCGAGGTCGAATGCGAGGCGGGCGGGCAGGGTGGTGGAGACGTTTCGATCGCGAGGCAGCCGAGGGAGAGGATCAGAGGGACGACGCGCCGTGGAGTTCAATCCGACGCCGGAGGCTGGCGAGCCATCGGGATAGATCGCCGGAGGAACGAGTCAGCGAGTCTCGTTCGAGGTTGGAAATTGCGGCCAGGAGGTCGCGGGCCTCGCCCCGATCGGAAGGGCGTTTCAGGGTCCGACGTGCCTGGGCGGCAATCGCCCTGACGGATCGGGCAAGCGTCACCCCGTCGCAGGGGACTAACGTATCACTCAGCATCGATCCCTCCCTCGGATCAAGCACCATGCTGGAGGGCGCATTCGTCGGATAATCGCCGTCGATTCATCATCGAATCTACACGACGGATCCCGAAATGTCAACGGCCGATGGCGACCCTGACAGGGCGTCACCTCCGCTCGTCTCTCGGTTCTCGGCTCTCCCGGTTCCCGGACCGCGGCGTGGGGATCGCCGATCACGACACCCCCTCGACTGACATCCCCGGAATGGGCGAGAATCCGGGGACGGTCGCGGGCGGATCGATCGTCGCTCTCCCGTGGTTGGTGCGGATGGCTCAATGATCAGAGTGAGAACTGCCATGACCTGGCATTTTCGCTCAGTCCCGGAAGAATCTCCAGGGAATTATCTTGATTGCAACCAAGCAGCCAACCTAGCATGAGCGTATCTCTGCTTGCGATGCGCCGCGCCCTGCCTCTGAGCCGGAGTTTCCGGAATTCCCCGGTGAAGTCCAGCTTCCGAGGGTGATGCGGTTTTTGACAAGTGGGATCGTGCTGCTAGACTGGTTTCTATAATCAGCCCAAATTCTACAAAGCCTGATGCTTTCGCAAATAACCGGAACGGTTGGACGATAGGTCCTTCGCCCGTACCCTGGGAGAGTTTTCGATGAAGACAAGGCGTGGTCCGGCCGGTCGGGTTCCTTCGCGGAAGGCCCATTCGTTCGCTCGTCCGCAACTGGAGCGGTTCGAAGACCGGCTCCTGATGACCATCTTCACGGTCAGCAACACCGCCGACACGGGGGCGGGCTCGCTCCGGCAGGCGATCCTGGATTCGAATGGTAGCGCGACGCAGCTTCCGAACATCATCGACTTCAGCCTCCCGGCCGGGCTCCAGAACATCACCCCAGGACTCACGACGGGGACGGCGCTGCCGGCGATCACGCAGCAGGTCACCATCGACGGAACCACCGCCGTCGGTTACGACCCCGCGGATCCCAGGCCGCTGATTCAGATCCAGGGGAATAGCCCGAAGCTTCCGGCGGGGCCGGCGTTCCAGCTCAATTCGGGCAACGTGACCCTGAGGGCGTTGATCATCGACAACTTCCAGGGGGCGGGTGTCGTCATCAACAACGGGAGCAGTTCGGTCCAGGGTAGCTGGATTGGCCTGAACGCGAGCGGGACCGCCTTGGCCCCCAACACTGGCGAGGGGATCACGGTCAGCTCGGGGAACAACACGATCGGCGGGACGACCCCGGCGGCCCGGAACGTGATCTCGGGGAACATTACCGGGATCCATATCACCGGGGGGGGATCGACAGGCAACCGGATCGAGGGAAATTACATCGGGCTCGACCGGACGGGTCTGATCGTCCTCGGAAATACGTTCAACGGCATCGACGTCGATACCGCGAACAATACGATCGGCGGTGCCACCTCGCTCGTCAACGGCCTGATCTCGGGCGCGGGGAACGTGATCGGCGGCGGCGTCGCGGCGCTGTCCATCAATGGGTTCGGGATGAGGGCGAATAACAACGTCGTTCAAGGGAACTTCCTGGGGACCGACGCCACCGGTCTGAAGGTGGGAAGGGTCGCCAACGGCCAGGGAACCAAGACGACAGCTTTTGATGGACTGGACGTCGACTCGACCCAGAACACCCTGATCGGCGGTGCCGACCCGTCCTTTAAGAACGTCATCTCGGGGAACGGGGCCGACGGCATCAAGGTCTCGTCCTCCACGTCCTTCAATGTCCGGATCCAGGGAAATGATATCGGGGTGGGGGTCGATGGGGTGACTCCCCTGGGGAACGCCGGCAACGGCGTCGAGATCGCCGGCGCGAGCAACGTGCTGGTCGGGGGCGCTTCCCTGATCGGGAGCACCCCGGAACTTGGCAACATCATCGCCTACAATGGCGGTTCGGCCTTCGGCCAGAATGGCGTCCTCGTCGCCACCGGTGATGGCGACGGAATCCTCTCGAACCGGATCTTTTCGAATACCGGTTTGGGGATCCGCCTGAACCGGGGAAATCAGGGGATCGTGCCTCCGACGCTTCTGTCCGCCCAGTCGGGCGCGGCGGAAACACGAATCGTCGGTTCCTATAACAATTCCAACTTTCAGAACACTGCCTTCCGAATCCAATTCTTCTCCACCTCGATGCCGAACTCGTCCGGATCGGGCGACGGGATGCAGTTCCTGGGCGACCTCACCGTTACCACCGACGCTCTCGGCAACGCCAACTTCACGACCGTCTTGATGCAGGGCGTGCCGGTCGGCGATTACGTGACTGCCACGGCCACCCAGCAGGTTCTCCAGGTCAACAACACGTCCGAATTCTCGCCCGATGTGCCGGTGACCCAGGCCCAAGTGACCGACCTTGGCGTCCTGACGTCGGTCCCGATGAACCCGCCGCTGCTCAATCAGCCCTACACCTACACCGTGACCGTCGCCAATCGCGGCCCGAACGACGCGACCGGGGTCGTCCTGACCGACACGATCCCGACCGGCTCGACCTTTGTGTCCGCCAGCGCTGGCCAGTTCGCCGCAGGCGTCCTGACCGACAACATCGGCGCTCTCGCCAGCGGGGCGACTGTGAACGTGACCATCACGGTCAAGCCGAACCGGGTCTCCGGCACCTTCGTGAATACGGCCACGGTCACCGGCGACCAGCTCGACACCGACCTGGCGAACAACACCGCGACGACCAAGGGCTCGGTCGCCTCGAATGCCGACCTGATGGCCACCCTCACCGTCTCCCCCAACCCCGCTCCGATCGGCACGCCCCTCACCTACACGCTGGTCGTCGGCAACAACGGGCCGAGCACGGCCAACAACGCGACCGCCACCGTCACCCTGCCCGACACCCTGACGGACATCGTGGTCAGCCCCGACCAGGGGACGTTAACTCTCGTCGGCAACGTTCTGACGCTGAATCTGGGGATTCTCCCGGCCGGCACCGCGAGCACGACCACCATCACCGGGACGCCCTCGGCGACCGGAACGATCAACACCACGGCCACGGTGTCCTCGGCGCTATCCGACCCGAACCCGGCGAACAACTCGGTCACCGTCCCGGTGTTCGTCGCCAACGCGGCCGACCTGGCCCTCCAGATCACCGCTTCACCCGACCCCGTCCTGGTCGGCCAGGAACTGTTCTACACGATCACCGTGACCAACAACGGCCCGTCGCAGGCCTCGACGCCGGTGGTCACCGACCAGCTCCCGGCCAGCCTGATGTTCGTCCAGGGGGACTCGAACGCGGGCGGCAACGGGATCCTCGGGTTCAGTAACGGCGTGGTCACGGCCAGCCTCAATCCGCTCGCCGCCGGCGGTTCCGACGTCATCACCATCGCGGTGACCCCCACCGTTTCCGGCCAGGTGAGCAACTCCGCGAGCGTCGCCGACCCGAACGCGACCAACCCGTCCGAGATCGACCCCGATCTGACCAACAATTCGGCCACCACCACCACCCAGGTCAGCCCGGCCGACCTCGGCGTGATGATCCTCAACCCGCCCGACCCGCTCCTGGTCGGAACCCCGGCCGTCTTCCAGATCGTGGTCACCAACAACGGCCCGGCCACGGCCACCAACGTCATCGTGACCGACACCTTCGGGCCCAACGCCACGATCGTCGGCTCGTCGGCCGGGCTGGCCACAGGCGGCAAGCTGGTCGCCAACCTCGGCACGCTGGCCAGCGGGGCCTCGGCGACCCTGACCATCACCGCGAGCCTGACCGCCTCGGGGAACCTGCTCAACTCGGCGACCGTCAGCTCCGATGAGGTCGACCCCAACCCTAACAACAACGCGGCGACCTCGTCGAACCTCGTTAGTCCGGTCGACCTGGCCGTGGTGGTGGCCGGGGCCCCGGCCCCGGTCCTCATCGGCGGCCAGGTGGCCTTCGTCGTGACCGTGACCAACAACGGCCCGACCACGGCCACCAACGTCCTCTTCAACGACACGCTGCCCGGCCTGGCCGTCTTCGGATCGGCGACCGCCAGCCAGGGGGCCGTCGCCCAGTCCTCGGCGAATACCGTCACCGGAAACCTCGGGACGCTCGCCCCCGGGGCCTCGGCCACCGTGACCATCCTGGTGATGCCCGGCGTCCTCGGTACGGCCACCGATACTGCCTCGGTGACCTCGGACGGCTTCGACACCAACCCGGCCAATGACACCGGCTCGAGTTCCGTCTCCGTGATCGACCTGCCAGGGACCATCGAGGTCGCCACGCCCCTGGTCTTCGCCACGGAGAATAGCGGCTTCGCCACGATCTCGCTGGTCCGGGTCGGCGGAACCCTGGGGACCATCACGGTCGACTACGCCACCAGCGACTTCTCGGCCGTGGCCGGCGTGAACTACACGGCCTCTTCCGGGACCGTCACCTTCACCCCGGGCCAGACCACCGCGACGATCGTCGTCCCGGTCCTCGACGACCTCAAGGTCGACGGCAACAACGGCTTCTTCGTCACCCTGAGCAACCCGACCGGCGGTTCCAGCCTCGACGCCAACAGCATCGCCGCCGTGCTCGTGCTGAACACCGACCGCGACATGATCCCGCCAGTCGTCACCGGCCTGGTCGCGATCCCCGGCAACAATTCCATCAATGGATTCGTGATCTTCTTCGACAAGGCGATGGACCCGACCCGGGCGTCCCTGACGAGCAATTATCACGTCTTCCTCTCCAACCGCGACAACGGCGGCAAGGGCGATTCGGCCGTCCCGCTGGCCGCCGCGCTCTACTCGCCGATCACCAACTCGGTGACGCTGATTCCGACCAAATCCCTGCCGGCCAACCGGTTCTACCACGTCGTGGCCAATGGCTCGTTTGGAGAGGCCCTGACCGACGCTTCGGGGAACGTCCTCTTCGGAAACGCCGGGCCCGGGACGAACTACGACGTCTTTTACGGCCAGGGGAATAGCCTCCGCTACCTTGACTCGCAAGGCAATTCCGTCTCCCTCAGCCTGACCGGCGGCGGGATCCTGTCGATCTTCCGGGGCCCGAACGGCGACGCCGCCGCGGTGAACCTCACCGGGGTCGTCCCCCACAAGTCCCACCTGACGGGCACGGTCCAGAAGGTCGCCAAGAAGGCCAGCGGGCGGACCTCGATCGGCGCGCTCAACGGCCTCGGTCAATTCGGCGACGTGATCAGCAACGTGAAGACGCCGGACTTCTACGTGTCGTCCGCCCCCGTCGCTTTTGCCGGCCTCACCGGCCCGACCACGGTCACGGCCGCCTCGATCTCGATTCCCTCGGTGACCGCCACAAGGAAGACCCCCCGGGGCCCGCTCGGGTTCTGATCGGGCGAGATGTTGATCCGAAAGCCGGCGGCGATCGGGAGCCATTCCCGATCGCCGCCGGCCTTTCCGCGCGCCCGAGGATCATTCGGGGTCCAGCGGCCGGAGTTCGTCGGGGATGAACCGGCCGTCGACCCGGATCGGGACGCCGTCGAAGGCGATGGTCCCGCCGCCGTAATCGCCGCGCTGGATCTGGACGAGGTCCCAGTGGACCTTGGACCGGTTCCCGTTGTCGGCCTCGTCGTAGGCGTTGCCCGGGGTCAGGTGGAAGCTCCCGGCGATCTTCTCGTCGAAGAGGATGTCGCGCATCGGCTGGAGGATCCTCGGATTGCACCCGATCGACCATTCGCCGATGTAGGACGCCCCCTCGTCGGATTCTAAGATCCGCCGGAGCTTTTTCGAGTCGCCCCCCGAGCAGTCGGACTCGACCACCTTCCCCTGACGGAAGGTGAGCCGGACGCCGTCGAAGGACATCCCCTGATAGACCGTCGGCGTGTTGAACCGGATCGTCCCCTGGACCGAGTCGCGGACCGGGGCGGTGAAGACCTCGCCGTCGGGGATGTTCATCTCCCCGGCGCAGGGGACGACCGGGATCCCCTCGATCGAGAACCGGAGTTCGGTCTCGGGCCCGGTGATCGTCACTTCCCTGGCGGCCTCCATCCGTTCGACCAGCGGGGCGAGAGCCTTGGCCAGTCTCGGATAATCGAGGTTGCAGACGTCAAAATAAAAGTTTTCGAACGCCTCGGTGCTCATCCCCGCCTGCTGGGCCATGCTGGGGTTGGGCAGGCGGAGGACGCACCACCTGGTCCGCTTGATCCGGCAGTCCATGTGGACCGGCTTGAAGACGTGAGTGTTAAACAGGTTCATCTTCTCGGCTGGGACGTCGGACATCTCGTTGATGTTCCGGGCCCCTCGGAGGCCGATGTACGCCTGGACCCGCGACATCCGGTGCAGCTCGCAGTCGCCGACAAGCCGCATCGACTCCTCGGAGGCGTTGCGGATCAGCTCGCGGGAGATCCGAGTGTCCTTGGTCTCCACCAGCGCCGAGGCCCCCCGGCGGGCGGCCTTCTGGACCAGGAGCCGGGGGAGAGTGGTGTCCTCCAGATCGAAGCACTCGATCAGGATCGTCTCGCCGGACGTCAGCCGGGTCGAGTGGGCGATCAGGATCTCGGCGAGGGCGTCCCAGCGCGGGTCGGGCATGTCGAAGGCTCGGGCTCGGAGGGTCGATCGAGAAGGGTCCGAAACCCGATTATCCCGGATCGACCCGGCCGGCACAACCGAAGCGGGCCCCGGCCCGGAGAGGAGGATTTCAACCGCCAAGACGCCAAGGACGCGGAGGACAGAGAGAGGTTGAGAGAAGAAAAATAGAATGCTCATTTCTATAAATCATTACATAATTATCTGTGCGCCGTGATAAGGCACGGCTTCCCAGTGGGTGCAAGTCCCACCCGGCCAAGTTTGATCGCTCCAGCCGGAAGCTATCGGAGCGGCGGTGGAGGTAACGAAGCCGTCGGAGCCTTCGAGACAAA
>JAABUJ010000401.1_pt1 | contig 87550 bp, 91 predicted proteins | sample 5559131 | NCBI WGS metagenome assembly JAABUJ01 (sample SAMN10711875, study PRJNA513366) | rock metagenome | isolation source: Antarctica rocks | place: Antarctica: Victoria Land, Mt New Zealand nord | collected 2016-01-07 | reverse complement strand
CCCTAACCTAACCCTACCCTACCCTACCCTACCCTATACCCTACCTAACCCTAACCTATATACCCTACCCTACCCTATACCCTGACCCTACCTACCCTGCCCTGCCCTGCCCTACCCTACCCCTACCCTATACCTATACCTGTACCCCTACCTGCCCTGCCCTACCCGCCCTACCTACCCTGTACCCTATACCTATACCTATAACCCTAACCCCCTATATATATATACGGCCTGGACACGCTGCACAAGAAGGAGCACAAGCTCTGGCACACCACCATCGGGTTGATTGTTCCAGACGAGGCAGGCGGCCGAGCAGGCCGCCCGCCTGATCCAGGCGCTGCAAGGAAACGGGCTTTACCTCTGGGCCTACACCACAGCAAGACACACATGTAACGCATACACCAAAGCATCGCACGCACACCTAATACACTCTGGATGATACACCTGGTACACCAAAACATCGCATGCACACCTAATGCACACTAGCTGATACACACAAGCTGGAGCACACATGGAGCGGTCAGGCAGCAGCAGTCAGTGTGTGCTGGGCAAGGCAGGCCTGCATGCGCAGACAGACAGGCAGCTGCAACAAGGAGCACTCGTCAGGCGGCAGCAGGCAGTGCTGGGCAAGTCAGTGAGATTGTTCCACAGGGCATGCAGGCCGGCTTTGCACACAAACGATCGGGGTCGGCAGCATGCGCTTGAAATCTGCTGCCGCCGCCGGTCACCAGTTCCCACACAGGCCGCTGCCTGGCCCAGCGCACGCGGCCTACTCGTCCTCATCGCTGAGCGCGTCCTCATACAGCGAGAACCCCACGGCGTCCAGGGCGGCTCGGAACCTGCGGCTGTCCCGCCGCCCCGCGCCCGCCACGTTGCACCAGCACACCGTGAGCAGGCGCGCGCGCCCCAGCTGCACCAGGTCGTACACAAAGCCCAAAAAGGCCATGCACGACGAGCCGAGCGCGGGATACGCAGTCCCGAGCTGCAGCCGCTCCAGGCGGGGGTGCGCGGTCGCGGCCGGGAAGCTCGGATCGAACAGCACGATGCAGTTCACAAAGCTCAGCTTGCGCAGCTTGGGGAAGCTGGCCAGGCTGCCCAGGGCGCGGGCGTCCAAGCGGCCCCCGACCTCCCATTCACCCGTTGCGTGGCGCCCAAGGCGCAGCTCGGTGAGCGCAGACAGCGCGCTCACGCCCTCGGTCAGCTGCTCGAAGCAGCAGAGGGACAGGTCGAGGTGCGCCAGGCGCACAGCGGCCAGGACGCCCGGCGGGAACACCGCAAAGTTGTGCCCCGCCAGGGTCAGGTGCGTCAGAGACGCAAAGCAGGGCGCGTCGGCCGCGGGCAGGCCCGCGATCGGCAGCTCGCCGCGCGGCACGCCGACCAGATCCAGATGACTCCCGCTCTCATGGCTGAGGCGCCGCAGCTGCGGCAGCCGCCACAGCGACGCGGGGAGCAGGCGCAGGCTGGGGCACCCGTCCAGCTCCAGGCCGGTCAGCGCGCCCAGCGCGTCCATGCCCGGCAGCGCGGCCTCGCCGTCGGCCGCAAACACGCAGCGCTCAAACTTGAGACACTCGAGCGCCGGCAGGCGCGCCCAGCCGGGTTTGCAGCGCAGGCCGTGAAACTCGCGCAGCCTCAGGGAGGTCAGCTGCGCCAGGCGCGACACGCTGGCGGGCAGCGTGGCGTCCATGCCGATGTTCTCGACCATCAGGTACAGCGCGCGCAGCCGCGGCAGGCCGGCCAGGCCCGCCACCAGGTGCGCCAGGCTGAAGGTGCCCGCCCAGAAGGCCCGGTCGGCCTCGCAGGCCTCAAAGCTGAGGGTGACCTCTTCCAGGGTGCGCACGCTGGCGAGCTCGCGCGCGAACGACATGGGGAGCTGGCCATCCAGCCCGCCGAGCAGCACGATGCGCAGACGCAAAATCTGCAGGCCCGAGCAGCGCACTATGGCGCGCACGGCGCCGGCCAAAAAGGCCTGGATGGCGGCTTGAGTGGGCCGTCCGTAGGGTGGGTGCAGGTCCGCGCGCAGCTTCAGCCACTCGATGGCCGTCAGCGCGGGCAGGCTGGCCAGCAGGGTCGACAGCCGCGCGGCGTCCAGGTCGCGTCCAGGCCTGCCCGCCGCTGCTCCACCCTCTCCCCGCTCCTCGCCGAGCCCCAGGCCCCAGACGCACTTGACAGCGCCGCCCTGCTTCTGGAGCCACCGGCGGGCGCTGGCTTCCTCGGGCGTACCTGCGGCGGCCACGGGGCGCTGGTTGCAGGCAGCAGAAAGGGCCTGCTTGGGCGCTACGTTGGTGCAGTTGAGAGCGCACCAACAGAGCACAGGGAGGGCGTGTATCAGGGCGTCGCATGCTCTCAAGCATGCACTGCAGCACAAGTAACCTGTTCTATGCTGTAACCGGAAAGGGCGGGGCGCACCGGGCCGCCCAAGCGCCCGCCACAGCCTGGCAACGAACTCCCCCTCCAGCGTGCTCCAGAATGGCTGCTCGAGCGCCTCCTTGAACCGCCTGTCACGTGCGCTGGGTCTCAAGCACAGCTGCTGCGGGCATGTGGCTGCTTCCTTGGATGGTGCGGTGCGGTGCGCACCTGCAGACTGTTGGCAGCAAGAAAGCTTCTGTCACCGTCTGGGGCCTGTACCAGCGCTCCACGGCAAACTGGGCCGCGCACGCACGCAGGACCTGCACTGGCCGAGCAGCACCCCTTGGAGGCGCGGCGAGGCGCCCAGCGCCGCGGCCCTGCGTCGACAAGCAGGGCGCAGGCTCCCTTGCACGCACCTCGGCGGGAAGCTGGTCCAGGCGTAGTGCTGGAGGCCCAGCTGCTCCGTCATCATCGGACTCGCGCGTGCCCATGCTACCTTGTGTTGTGCGGGGTTAACAAAATATTGCACACGACGCAGGGGACAAAACGCTGCCTGTGGCTGGTTTTAGTCGCCGCCTGTGGCTGGTTTTAGTAGCAGATGATGGCGCTCATGGTGGAGAAGTGGAAAGCTAAAACAACCAAGCTCAGGCGGCACGGGCGGCCAGTCCCCACACGGAGACTGTCGCTGCAGCGCACAGCCCAAACAAGGGAGTGCATTGACTGCTGAAGTGTGTCTCCCGTCTGATGTCTGCATTAAAGCAAGACCCTGCATTGGCATGAATGCGGGGTTCCGGGTCCAGAAACCGCGTTGAGACTCAGGAGCGCTGGCGTTCCACAAGGAAAGTGTGGCACTCGCTGTAAACCTGCAATCTACCTGGGATGCTTTCGGCCGTGAACCCAACTTGGACCGAGAGCCTGTCACAGCAGCGGCGGGCAGTTAGCGCTCCGCACCATGGCGCCCGCCCCCTTGCTGCCCGAAGCAGCCGGGGAGCGCTGCCAGTCAGCACCATGCAGCATCGCCTTGTGGGGCGCGCGTCGCCAAGGGACTCACCTCGTATCACTGGTACACCCAGCCACCGGCGCCCACAGTGCCAGACACCGGCCTATGGCATAAACATGCAGGGACCCAGCAGCGTGCACACAACAACACCCTTGCCGCGGCGCCACCAGCATCCAGGTGTGTCCACTCAGGCTGCCAGGCGCTGCGGGCCGGAAGAGCCTGTGCGGCGTTGTAGCTCAGTGTTCATTTACAGAGCAGCCGTGGCTGCATACAAGCATACAACTCCATTCATTTGTTCCTCCACCGTCAACCAGGGCTGTCACGGCTCCTCATGCAGCACGAGCATCCCCCCTCAGCATGACTTGAAGAAGAAGAAAGAAATCTCCACAAAGCGTCACTAGTAACCCGAAAAGAATAATGAATGCTACCGCGCACGGGTCCGGCCGGCCTCTTCCCGGAACCAGGCGTCCAGCGCGGTGCGCTGCCGCTCGTTGAGCCGCGCGCGCGGCCGCCCCCGCTTTGCCAGCTCCATCGCGGAGCGGGGGTCGGGCGCGAGCCCGGCGCGGATGAGCGCCGCGCACAGCACCACCGAGGAGCGCCCGTGCCCGTGCGCGCAGTGTATATACACGGGCACGCCGTTCTCGCGGTGCCGGACCACCCACCGCACGCCCGCCTCGATCTGCGCGGGCGTCGGCCCTGCCGCGCACGCAGCAAGGTGGAGCCTGCGCCCGGCGCCGGGAGGAGCCCCTGGCCCGGCAGGCTCGGTCCCGAGGCATGCAGGCCGGAGCGCGAGGCTGTGCGCATGCAAGCGCCCGAGCAGCAGCGCCGACGCACACGGCCGGGTGCCACAGAGCGCATGCGAGCGAACAGCGCGCCGTGTGCGGGTGCCGCGGCCGCGAGGGACCGCGCGCGTCCGGGCAGAGCGGCGGCGGCGCACCATGGGTGTCCCAGACGGCCACGTTGTGGTAGGGCTGCTTGTGCCGCCGCGGCAGCTCGCACGTCACGTCCACGACCGCGGGGTGCCCCGGAGGGAGCAGGTCGCCGCGCGCCGGCCAGCCGCCCAGGTACCTGCACGCGCGCACAGGTGTGGGGCCTCCAGCACCGGCGCGGAGCCCCGCTCTGGTTCCTGCACGGCCGTGCCAGCCGCAAGGACTTTGGAGTTCTAGTCCCCGCACCCCTGGCAAGATCCCGGCACGACAAGCTCTCGAGCGGCGACCATCACGTCCCCGCTGGCGCCATATTCTCGTGCCCGTGGACAAGGTGGCCTGCCGCCGATAGCGGCCGGTCCCCAGCCTGCCCGTGCTAGCCAGCGGGCCACCTGCCGGACGCGTTGGCCCTTGCGGGCCTGCGGCGCACCAGCCGTCGGCAATCTTGCTGTACAGCGGCTCGGTCGAGTCGTGCCGCTGGTAGTGCAGCTTGAGCCGCAGTGCGACGTGGTAGGGCCAGAAGAGCGGCCACGCCCACCACGCGATCACCCCGTCCCGGCCCTGCGCCGCCCCGCACGCTTCGCGCAGCTGCACAGACGCAGCGCTCGCACGCGGCGCGCGGGCAGAGCCCACCTTGCCCAGCAGGCCGGTGCTGGAAGCCGCGCAGGCATTGGTGGCCGCGAGCGACACGGCGAAGCCCGTGAGCGCAATGTGCCAGAGCACGAACAGCACTGGCAGCGGCGCCTGCCGCCGCAGCAGGAGCGCTAGGACGGCCGGGAGCGCTGCACAGCTGCCGACGAGCCCGGCGAGGTGGATGCCCATGCGGGCGGCCTCTCAGGCGGCTGGCCCGCTGTCGGCGGTGCAATCAGTCCCAGCTTGTGGAGCAGCGCAGCGCTTGCTGCAGGCCAGAGCGGGGCAGGGGGTATTCAGGAGGTTTGCCCAGCTGGCCTGCAGGTGCTGGATGCACCATTTGTGCACTATATGCTTCAAGGCGCGCCAGCGCCTCAGCCTGCAAGCGGTTGAGCGTGGGCGTCCTGTGGTGCCGCGCATGGTGGGCTGATGGGCTCCCCCGCCCGCTCAAGCGGGGACTGATGGCCACCAAGGAGGAGCGCGTGCGGGCGCGGGTGCAGAGCATGTGCGCCGCCCGCCCGCACGTTCACCAGCCCCGGCCTTCCCGGCTCGCTGACGCGCGCGCCCGCCCGCGCCCGCAGCTACAACAAGCAGGAGGCCGACTTTGCCACGCGTGAGGAGTTCTACAACTACCTCGAGGAGCGCGAGGACATAAGTAGCGCCCCTCATCCGCCGCGCCTACGCAGCCCCGCCGCCGCACCCCCTCTGAATGCACAATGACGCGACGCCGCGCATGCCGCGCAGTCCTAAACCTGTCCGAGGGCGTCGATGTGGAGGCCACGGAGGCCCGGCTGCGCACGTACGAGCGCGCCAACTTTGCGGACATTGCCGCCAAGGAGGCTCGCAAGGCGCGCGCCCGCCCGAGCACATCGGCCTGCTCCGGGCCAAGCGCGGGCGCGGCGCGACCCGCTGCCCGGGCGCGCAGGTGGAGGACAGGCGCGCCGCCGCCGAGCGCCTGGCGCCGGCCGGCGCGCAGGCCGGCGGCGGTGCCGTGGACTCCGCCCCGCCGCCAGCGGCAGCCGGCGCGGGCGCGGGCATGCAGTACACGGCGGCGCCGGCGCAGTGCGGCCCACTGCCCGACGCGCTGCCAGCGCTCGCTGGTACACGGTTTTCGCCACGCGCGTGCGGGCGCTGGCGCGGCGCGCCAACACCGCGCCAGCGGCCACCAGCCAGCGTGGCCGCAGCAGCGCACTGCTGCCCTGACGCCGTGCCCGCCGCGGGGCAGGGCGGCCGTGGCGGCGGCGCAGCCGGCGCCGCTGCAGCTCCCGGCGCGCGGGGAGCCCGGCGCCAACGGCGCGCCCGCGGAGGCGCGCGCGCAAGTGGCGGCGGCGAGCGGCTGGTCGCCCGAGTTTGCGCGCCAGCGCATGCTGGCCGAGGCGTTCAGCAGCGTGTTTGTGACGTGACGGGGCGGCGGAGCGGGCGGCGCTGCTTGGGACGCGCCGCAGGGCACCAGGAGCATGTGCGCGTGGCCAGCGCGCGGCAGCCAGGCGCATGCGCGGCTGAGTACAGATGTGAAGGTGAAGCCGGACGTGTTTGGTTTCATGCATGCTCCGCTCTGCCTCACATTGTAATGGAGCAGCACCAAGGGCCCAGGCTCGCCTCTGCTCAGTCTCAGGGCCTGGCCGCGGCCTCAAAAGCGCACCACCGACGAGGGGAGGCAAGCAGCAGCTCGCAAGCCTGTGTCACAGCGACAGCCTCATGTCCCAGGGGCGCGCGCAGGCGCGCCACGCGCAGCAGCGCAGGCCCGCCCTGTTCGGTGATCACGATCAGGCCGCCCGCCTGTGCCAGCACGCGGGGCCTCACACCGCGCCGTACAGCTGGCGCAGCAGCGCGGGCAGCCCGGGCGAGAGTGCGGCCATCAGCACCGCGCCGGCCTGCGCCACGTTCAGCGACTCCATCGCGCCCGGAATCGGCACGCCCACCGGCCGGCAGCGCGCGCCGGCGCCCACGCCCAGCCCGCGGCCCTCGCTGCCCAGCACCAGCGCGACCGCCGCGCCCTCCACCGCCGCGTCCAGCCGCCCGGCGGGCGCGCCGGCCGCGCCGCCGCCATGGGCCGCGCCCTGGGCGCTGCTCGCCGTGGACGCGGCCGCAGGCGCGGCGCCGTCTGACTCTGAGTGCGGGTCGGCCGCCAGGCAGGCCAGGCCGTGGCGCTGCGCGATGGCGTCCAGGTCCTGCGCCGCCGCGCGCGCCGCCCCATCACGGAGGGGCTTCCAAACAGGCCACCCGGTCGCAGCGGCCCGCGCCGGCAAGCATGCTGCGCGCGGCCGACGCAGGGCTGTGGCGTTGGCGCGGGCGGGCGGGGCGGCACCGCCCAGGCGCCAGCGGCGAGCGGGAGGCGGAAGGCGGCGCCGCGGCTGGCGCGGAGCGCCTTGTCGTTGAACGGGTCGCAGCAGCCCGGCAGCAGCAGCGCGCCGCCCCAGCCCAGCGCCAGCGCCGTGCGCAGCAGCGTGCCCTGCCCCGCGCCGCGCGCGCGCGGTGAGCGGCGCGCGAGCTGTGTTGCCGCGCCGGCTGCGAGCGCCGCGCCCTCGCATGGCGCGGCACGGCGTGCCGCACGGCCAGGCAGCCAACCGCGTGCCGCTGCTGTGCGGCGGATAGCGCCGGCGTGCGGGCGTGGCACTCGGCGCGACGCTGAGGCGCAGGGAAGCCCGCGCCCCGGGCGGCGGGCGGCCCACCATGTTGCCGGGGTCCTGCACGCCGTCCAGCACCAGCAGGCGCCGCAGCGAGCCCGCTGGCGCCCCGCCCGCAAAGTCCGCTGCCGGCGGCAGCGCCACCTCCGCCGCCGCCTGCACACCTGCGCGCAATGCATGGCAGGCATGGACGCGCCCGACGGCCCCGCTGCCGCTCGGGCACGCTGCCTCACGCGTGATCCCGGGGCTGGACCAGGAGCCACGCACGGCCGCTGCGTGTGCACACCATGGGCGCATCGTCCACCGCGTGCGCAGAGGTGCAGGCAGCGGGCCCGCCCCGGGCGCACCCCCGGCCGACTCGACGCCGCAGACCTTCTTCAGCACGGCCTCCGTCACGCGCACCTCCCGCGACGCTGTGACGCCTGCCGCGCCGGCCCCCTCAGCTCAGCATTCAGCGGCGGGGTCTGGGGGCGCCCCACCCACCCAGGCATGCCGCGAGGGCTGCCACGGCAGCCTGGGCCCTGCGCTTGCCGGCACGGCGCTGCTCGGGCAAGGCGGCCGGCAGCGGCCGGCGCGAGGCGGGCCCGACCAGGCGGCGGCGCGGCGCCGGGGCCGAGCAGGAGGACGAGCACGGCCGCCGGCGCGCCCGCCCAGCCGGCGACCTCGCGCACGGGCGTCGCGCCGGCCAGTAGCACGCTGCCGCAGGCCTCCCGGTAGGCGCGGTCCACGCGCAGGCGCACGCAGTGCTTCACTGCGCGCCGCGCGGCCTCAGCAGCGCACTGGCGGCGGCAGGCTGTGCAGCAGGTGCCCCGCGCGCCAGGGCGCACCGTAGCTGTTTGCCGTGCTCGTGATCTCCTCGCAGACCGAGGCGGCCGCGCTGCTCCTCGTGGCGACGTGCGCTGCCCGGCCGGCTGCACGCCCCACTCGGCCGTAGACGCGCGCCTCCTGCCAAGGAGAGCGGCAGACCGTCGGCTCGGGGGACGGCATTTGCCGAGCAGGTCAGTGCCCCCCGGGCAGCGCACCTCGAGCACGGCAGTACGCCGCACTGGCGGTCCGTGCACCAGGCCGACCCAGGGCTGCTGCGTGCGGCCATAGTGGCAGAGCAGCGCGGCGCGGGCATGTGCGCAGCCGAGCGCCGGCCGCATCCGCCTTTCCCTGCTTCTCTCGATCTCAGGTGCGGACTTTCAGTGACACTGCGGAGCACGCCGGCTGTCACAGTTACAAACTCGGTGCCGACAGCTAGAATTGCAGCCGCTACGCAGCGCTTGCAGCGGCCTATAGAACATTAAAAAGCAGCAGCACGCAGCGTGCATCGCGCGTGCATTGCGCGTGCACTGTGAATAGGAACTGGCTATCTAGGTTTGCTATTCTGCACTCTACAGCTCACGGCGCTGGCATGGTCGGAGCGCCTGCAGACGCTAAAGCAAACGCCGCAAGTCCACAGGGGTACAGTCTAGTGTGGCTGCCTGCGACGTGCTGTGAGTAAATACAAAAATGAGGCGCTGCGCCGGCGCTAGCGGCGCGCGGGCAGCACGGTGACCTTGCACGGGCTGCCGTTTAGCGAGACGCCGGAGGGCGCCAGGCTGGCTGACGCGCTGCCCAGGATGCTGCCCAGCGTCGCGGTCTGCGCCCCGGGCGCCAGCGCCTGTCGCCGGCGGGCCGCGCTTCAGGCCATTGCGCCAAGGCGCGAGCTGCCGGGCGCGGGCCATGGCCTGAGTGTCACTAGGCCGCCCGGCATGCCGCGGGACGCGCGCCCCAGGACAGTTGGCTGCGCCGCTGTGCGCGGGGCAGGCGAGCCCAGGGCCCCCCGGGCACCCTGCAGCGCTGCCGCTCGGCGCAGCGGGCTGGGCCGGCGGGCGCGCCTGCATGATGCTGCCCTGCACGGCGCCGGCGGTCACGGAGAACGCGTCCCAGCCCCATGCCTGGCCGTTGCCCGCGTCGGCGTAGCCGGCGGCAGACGTCAGCACGACCTTGAGCGGCGCGGGCGCGGGCGCGGCCGCCGTGTTGGTCACCGTCAGCGACACCGTGGCCGCGTACGGCGCCGCCTTGTTGCCGGTCGGCCACGCGGCCGACACGCGCACCGCGGCGGCGCACGCGCCCGCGCCCGCGCCGGCCGACACCACCGTGCCGAGCGTCGGGGCGGCCGTGACAGCCGGCGCCGCCGGGGCCGCGCGCGCCGGGGGCGACGGCGCCGGGGCGGGCGGCGGGCTCGGGGGCGGGCCCTGCGCCGCGGCGGCGCCGGCGGCGGCGCCGGGCTGCTTGGCGGCCTGGCGCGCGAGGATGCCGACCAGGAAGGCGTTGGCGTCCAGGGACACCTGCGCCCGCGGCGCGCGGTATTCCACCGTGCCGGCACCTTGAGGTCGGAGGCACGGAGCGGGGCAGGGCGCGCGCCTCGTTGCGCTGGTACTGGCAGCGCGCGTCCGCCCAGTTGTCGGAGGGCGCCTGGTTGGCCGGCGGGATGGGCGCCGAGGCCCACCTGCGGCGCCGGCGCGCTTGTCTGCCCGGCTGGGACGGGGCAGGCCCAGCTCAGGAGAGCCACCCCGGCCGTGCACCGAGCGTCAGCATGGCTGCGCTGCCAGCTGCAGGCTCGAACAAGTGCTTTGCCACGGCGGGCGCAGAATGCGGGGGCGGATGGGATGGGCGGCGCACGAGCAGTGCCCCGGGTCCCAGGACGGCGTCGGCAGCGTGAACTGCTCGTGGTTGGGCCCGCCGACCATGGCGCCCTCCAGCACGATGCCGTTGGTGGGCGGGTCGTTCTGGCAGGCGTTGAGCTGCACCTCGCCGGGCTTGCCGGAGCACGTGCGCAGCGGCTGGCAGTCCGGCTGCCGCGCAGCAGCCCGGTGAGCGCCCTGCGCATTCCGTGTGCATGCCGAGCGTCTCTGGCGCTCTGCACTTGGCTGCAGGTGACGCACGCGAGTCAGCGCCCATCGTACAGCCCTGAAGGAAACTTCCAGGGTGCCCACCGGGAAGTCCGTGCTGTAGCGGTGGTGCAGCGCGGACGCGCGCGTGGCCACGCCGCATGCGGGCACGTACGACACGTAGTTGGGGTTGTTGCCCAGCACCTGCGCGTGCGCACGCGCTGCAGCGCCGTGTGCAAGGCGTCTTTGACACAGGCAGGAGCTGCGGTCCAATGCAGCCACGCTACACTGCGCCAGGGACGCAGGCTGACGAGACGCGCTGCGCGCGCGCGCCGGGGGCGCCCGGGGCGCACGTAGTCCAGCTGCGACTGCGCGAACGCGGTCAGCTGCGCGGCGGTGCCGGCGTCGGGCTGGAACATGTCGACGTACATGAGCGAGGTCAGCCCGGCCGACAGCCCCGCGCGGTTGGAGAACCAGGGCGAGATGTCGGTCTGCCAAAACAGGCCGCCTGCGGCGCGCGCGTGCAGCCTGAGCCTTGCAGGGGCCCAGGAGGCCGCCGCTGGACGCCCGGTTGGCGCATCGCGGAGCTCTGTGAGTGCGCATGCGCTGCAGCGTGTGCTGCAGGAGGTGCACGCATAGAGCGCATCGCGTGCGGCCACATGTGGACGCCCCCAGTCCGTCCTCAAGGGCGGGACTACGCGGGCGTCGCGCCTCGCGTGAGGTGGCCCGGCTGCTGTACGTACGCCAGCACGTCCGTCGTGAAATGCTGCGCGAGCGCCTGCGCCGAGAAGCTGCCCGGCGCGGCCTCCGCGTGCAGCATGAACGCGCCGAGCGCCACGTTGTCGTAGCTGCGCGCGCCGCGCGCCGCTTGGCAACCCGTCGCGGCCGCGTGGGGGCGGACGGGGGCGGGCGCGGCGCGGGCGGGGCCGCGGCCGCGCGCCTGAAGTACCAGGGCCAGAGCTTGGTCGCGTACGTGCTCTGGTACATCAGCGCGGTCGCCTGCGCGGCGCGCAGCTGTTTCGTTGGACGAGCATCAGGCCTGGGCGGGGGGCGGCCGGGCACCGCGCGGGCGGCGCACCTTGTCCAGCCAGGCCGCGTCGCGCGTGGCCTTGTGCAGCCAGAGCGCGCCCCAGGCCTGATCGTCCACCGTGCCGGTGGAGCCGTAGAACACCGCGACGCGCCGCACCTGGTCGGCGCATGTGTACCTGCGCGCGGCGCGCCCCCGGCCTCACGCGAGCGTCAGGCCGCCCCGTGCTCGCCGCCTGCCATGCAGCAAGCTTACACTACTCTGCCAAGCCGCCGGGCACATGCCGTAGCGACAAACCAGGGACTAGCCCCGCGCAGCGCGCACTTGCTGCCGCCGCTGGCCTCCGCGAACGCGTACGCGCGCTTGGCCGCGTCGAGCAGCTGCGCGGAGTAGGCGGCGTCGCTGGTGAAGAGCATGGACGCCGCGGCCAGGGCCGCCGCGTACTGCCCGCCGAGGTCCGCCCCCTGGGTCACCTGTTGCGCAGTGGCCGGCGCTGACACAGGGGCAGGCCATCCCTATGAGTCAGCAGCGCCACAGACGCCCCGTACAATATGCGCCAGTGCCAGGCCGCGGGTGCGGCGGGCCGCGGGCGCACATTGATGGCGCGGCGGCTGGTGCGCGTGAGCACGTCCACCTGCAGCGGCGCGACGTCCCAGAACTGGTGGTCCGCGTCCGCGTCGCCCACGGCGGCCACCAGCGAGGCGGGCGCCTGCGCCGCCGACGCCAGCAGGAAGTCCGCGCCCCACCTGGCCGGCCCCGTGGCGCATGCGCATGGCCGCATGACAGAGACAAGGTGCAGCACGGGGCGGGCGCCGGCTTGTGCGCGCCTGGCGACATGCAGCGGGCCTGTACCTGCCATGCCTGGACGTATGAGCCATGGGCGCCCGGCTCGGCGCGGCGGGCGCACCGGATGTTGGACAGCAGCGCGTCGTAGCTGCCCGTCGCCTGCAGGCCCTGCGGGTACATCAGCGCCACCCACGCCAGCATCGACACGCTCCAGGCCTGGGGCCAGTTGAACTTGATGTAGTCGCCTGGCGCGTCAGCGCAGCAGTCAGCGCCCGCGGCGGCGCATTTGGCAGCGGCCCGACCGCCAGGCCGGCCCCTGGGGCCGCAGCGCACCCGCGTCATAGAAGCCGCCCTGGACCTCGTCGTACAGGCCGGAGTCTTTGCGCCAGGCGACGCGCGCATCTGCAGCCGGCACCTGCGCGAGCCCAGGACGACCTGTCCCGGCCCACCCGCCAGAGGCCAGGTGGCGCGGCCAAGCCCGACGGCGGCGCAGGGCGCGCACCTTGCCGGAGCGCTGGGCGTCGTAGAACTTGACGCTGAGCGGCAGGCAGGCAGCGACGTCGGCCGCGCCGGCGCTGTAATTGCCCAAAAATGCGTCCTCGGCGCCCGCGGCCAGCACCGTCACGTTCTGCGACGCGCTCTGGATGCTGGCCGTGCTGGGCTGCGACATTGACACGCCGCCGGCTGGGCGCAGCAGCGCCGCCAGCGCTGCAGCCGCGGCCCAGAGCGCGCATCGCCCCGTCCATGAGCGCGCCATCTGCAACACCAAGGAGCCCAGCTGGGTTGAGCAGCAGCACCAGCACGGCAGGCCGTGTCCTGGGGACCACACAGGCTGGCAGTGCTAGACCGGCCTCTCTTCAGCGGTGCTGGCTTGGGGCACAGGCAGGCACTTGTACATAACAAGATGACGATATGCAGCACCACGCCCGTACTCAAACTGGGCCCGCTGTGTCACACGAGCTCCAACACGCACCTGAGCGACTGCGCGAGGCTCCACTGAGCCAATCCTGAGCGTCACGCTCGGTAGCAGAGCTCCCTGAGCCCTGGGAAGGACACTGGCGGCGTCTGCGCAGCGGCTCCGATATGACGTCGCGACGGTGCTATCAATGTGCTGGTCGGCCTGCGCCCTCGCCGGCAGCAGTTGTCGTGCAACGCCGAAGAGGGACCTGCCGGGTTTTATGCAAGTATAAATGGGGCGCCAATGCAGGCCGATCTGAGAGCATCAAGCCAGGGCGCAAGCACAGGCTGCGCAGCGCTTGCCAGCGGACGTCATCAGTGCCGGCGTTGGACCGCTGCCAAGCCTGCTGCCGAGCACCACATGCCGTCATGCTGACATAACAACGCTTGGGCGTGCGCGGCGTCCCCGCGCCAGCGCAGCCACCAAGCCGCAGGGCCGCTTAGAAGCAGGTCTGGCACGCAGGCCTGTACATAGCAAGATGTCGCTTCCAATGTGCTGCGTGGCACGGAGTGAGGCGACCTGCAGCACGCGCCGCAGCGGCGCACAGCCTGGCCGCCGCTTCGCTGACTCTGGCCTTGTCTGGGCGCAGGTGCTCGGTGCGACCAGGCCACGCTGCTGCAGCGCCGCCACGCTGACGCCGGCGCGGCCGCGCCGGCATGGCAGCGGCCGGCAGCGGCCAGCGCTTTGCCTCCCGCGGCGTGCGCGCCCAGCACGCCCCGCTGCCCCTGAGCCTGCGCCGCGGCGCGGGCGGCCGCAAGCGCAAGGCCGGCGACGCGCTGCTCGCGCCGGACGGCGCAAGCCGCAAGGCGCCGCGCGGCGGCGCGCTGCTGGCGAGCGTGCGGGACAGCCTGCTGCTCGCCCAGCTGCGGCTGGCCGCGCTGTACCAGGTGCCGCCCCGCCCCGCCGCCCGCTCATCGCGTCGCGCGGCGTCGCGCGCGCGGTGCCAAAATTTCACTTGCAGCGCGCAAGCGCTGCAGGCCTGCGCAGCTCCGCGCTCGCTCGCGCTGCTGTCAATAGCACTCGAGCAGCGCATGCGCCGCGTGCTCGCGCCCTCCAGCGCCCAAGCAGGCGCCGCGCGCGCGCGCAGGCGCTCGCGTGCGCGCTGCCCTGGCGGCGCGCGCCCCCCCTGCCCGCCCGAGCGCCCCCGCAAGCTGGCCGGGACAATGACGCGACGCCGTTCCTTGGGGCTGGCGACCGCGCCGCGGCCCGCGACCCGCCGTGCTTTGCCAGCCGCGCGCCCCTGTGCCCGCCGTCCGCGACGGCAGCGCCGCCGCTGCCCCCGGCGCGCCCCGGCACCTTTGTGGGCGGCCCGGCTGTGCTGCCGCGGCGCACCACGTCCGCGCCGGCGGGCCTGCTGGCCGCGCTAGAGGAGGCGGGCTCGGCCGCCGGCGCCCGCCGCCCCGACTGGGCGGCGCGCGGCGCCGGCATGGCGCGCTCGCCCACCGCCCTGCCCGGCGCCGGCGAGGCGCCGGCCCGGTGGCTGCCCGGCGCGCGCGACGCCCCAGGCGCGGCGGCGGGCGCATGCGCGGCACTGGAGCTGGGCGGGCCGGGGCGCGCGCCAGAGTGCATGGGCGCACGGCTGCCGCACCGGCCGCCACTGCCCACCAGGCACGCGGCCGGCCCGCTCAGGCCGTCGACAGTGGGCGGGTGTGTGCCGCCGGCGGGGCAGCGCCGGGCGAGCAACGCACTTGGAGACCCGGCCATGCGCTGCTGGCTATCATCTGCGAGCGGCAGGTGATAACCTGGCCCTCTGCGCCGAGGCGCCTGCTGAAGCAGCGCGTCCTCGGCCGGGCGGTCCCGCGCATGTGCTCACACGCCTCGGTGCTGCGCGGCCAGGCTGGTCCGCTGGTCATCGGCGCGCCGGGCGCTCGGCGCGCTCGCGCCGGCGCCCGGCCAGGCGCGCCCGCACAGCGCGGCGGCCGGCTGCGGCGCCGCGGCCAGCGCGCCCGCCTGCAGCGTGGCCGGCGCGCCGCAGCGCGCGCGCCCCAGCAGCTGCGACGCACGGCGGGCGCGCCCGGTTGCCGGCCTCTGTTCACTTTACCAGTGCCAGCCACGCATGCGAGGGAGTGCCAACTCTGGCAGCCTGCAGGATGCTGGCACGCCGCCGGCCCTGGCCCATAGCGAACAGAGCGCCCTCCGGTAGGCCTGCTGACGCGCCGCAGGGCGCGCAGGTCAGCTTCAGCCTGCCGCTGTGCGCGGAGGCGCCGCCGCAGGGGCTGGCCGCCAAGCGGCCGGCCACGCCGCAGCGCGAGCGCCCCAGCCCTGCGCCGCAAGCGTGGGCGCCGCCGTCGCCATGCTTGACAGCCTGTGCGCCCGGGCCCGGCCCGCCCAGCGGCTCGCCACGGCGCCTGGCGCCGCTGCAGCCCTGGGCGGGCGCCAACGCCGAGCGGCCCTGCGCCGCGGCCATGCCTGGCGGGGGGCGGCTGAGCCCGGGGGTGGCGCCCGCGGTGGCTGCGGCCCGAGCGGGAACCATGAGGAGGCCGCGCCGCTGCTGCGCGATCTGGTGCGCCGGCTGACGTACGAGCGCCCAGCCGAGCGCAGCGGGGGCCGCGGCAGCGCCGCCGCGGCCTGGCCCCGCCCGGCGGTGCGCACCAACCAGCGGCGCTGCTGGTGCTGTGTGGTCGCGCGCGCATGCGGGGCCCCGCCGCGCCGATAGCAGCCACGATGACCATGTGCTGCCGTCGGGTGATCGGCTGGCGTGGCCGTCACGCGCGTGCGCGGGCGGCCCCATGGGTCACCCCAACCCTACCGCACGCAGGCCTGCGCGGACGCGCTGGAGCAGGAGTTCCGCGAGGGCTACCACAACCGCAAGCTGGCGCGCAGCTGGCACGCCGGCGCCGCCTGGGCCGCCCTCGACTTCAACGGCCTGGAGCTGACGCCGGCGGCGGCCGCCGCGGCGCGGGCGCGATACGCGCAGGCGCGCGGCCCTGTGCTGCTTGCCACAGGATAGAAGCGGGCGGCGCGCTGCTCAGGAGGGGAGCCGGTCGGCAAGCACTGCTCGCCTGCCACCAACGACCGGGGCGCAGCAGGCTAGCTTGAAGGAGCAGGGGGCGGCGGGCGAGCACGCAGCTGTTGCCTGAGCGCAGGGCGGGCCGCTGGGGCGCAGGTGGCGGAGCGCCTGGTGTGCTGCCACGGGGAGGCTGCCGCGCGCGCGCTGGTCGCGCTGCTCGAGGACGAGTGGCGGCAGCTCAAGGCGCTGCGCCGGCGCTTTGCCGGCGACACGCCCGGCAGCATCCTCAAGCGCCGCTCGCCGGGGTCCCCGCGCGCGTGCGCGCCCGGCCTTCCGCGGCTGGGGTGCTCATGCTAGCCCGGGAGTGGTTCCAGCGCGGCCAGCCTTGCAGGCCGGCGTGCACGTGACGGTATTGCTACATTGATGAATTAATGAGTATATATGATGAGTATTGATCATTGTTTGCTACACATTGATGAAGCTGGAGCCATGTAGTTGGGGTTGATCTCAGGGTGGTTCTGGGGGTATCTCTCTGATTCCACGTTGCTTTCAACCAAGGAAAACTACCTGGATACTCTGAGAGCAGGCCGACGCAGACGCTGTTATACTTGTAGCCTGAGCGGCAGACACCCTGCACCCAGCGTCCACACACAAAAGCACGCAGCTCGAGCGCGAGCGCCTGTGCCGCTCGACCTCAGTATGAGCCAGCAGCTTCTGAAGGCCGGCGCGCCGCTGGCGCGCGGCCTCAAGGACCTGGCAGCGCTGGCGCCCGCCAGCCAGGTGCTGGCCGCGCGGGGCGTGTCCACGTCCACGCCTGCGCACGCGTCGCCCGCTGCAGAGTATGTGGTCTCGAAGGTCGACGCGCTGCTCAACTGGGCGCGCGAGGGCTCGATGTGGCCCATGACCTTCGGCCTGGCGTGCTGCGCGGGTGCGGGCCCCTGCGTCGTGCCTCCGACCTGGTGTGTGTTGCCCGTGCGCGTGCCCTGCGCTCTGTGCCGGGCGCGCTGGTGGTCACAGGGGAGGCTGCTTGCGCTTATTGGGTCGCCGTCGGCAGCGGCGCTGTTGGCAGCGGCGGGCATGGGGCGGGCGCGTCAGGGGGGCTGAGGTGCGTCCTGGGGCTGGCCGCGCAGTGGAGATGATGCACACCGGCGCTGCGCGGTACGACCTCGACAGGTTTGGGATGATTTTCCGGCCCAGCCCGCGGCAGAGCGACGTCATGATCGTGGCCGGCACGTTGACCAACAAGATGGCGCCTGCGCTGCGCAAAGTGTACGACCAGGTGCGGGCGCACTTTGCGCGTGCTCCTACAAGTGCACAGCTGCTCCTGCTCTGTGGGCAAGTGTCGCCAGGGCGTGCTGCTGGTATGGCGCAGTCCCGCCAATGCTAGGTCGCTGTGCAGCCGCGTTCTCCGCCAGGAGCAAGGGGCTGCACTGTCGTGTGGTTGTGCTGGCTGCCTGTAGCCTCAAGATTGGTACGCCACAGGACGGGCCTGTTATCGGGAGGTTGCGGCGTGTGCTTGGTGCCTGGCGGCGGCGTTGCTCTGTGGCGGCTGCGCTAATGTGGCGCCGCACTTCACATACCGGCAGCGGCGTAGCGCTGACGGCTGTGTGCTCGCGTAGATGCCGGAGCCGCGGTGGGTGCTCAGCATGGGCTCCTGCGCCAACGGCGGCGGCTACTACCACTACTCGTACTCGGTCGTGCGCGGCTGCGACCGGATCGTGCCCGTGGACATCTACGTGCCGGGCTGCCCGCCGACCGCTGAGGCGCTCATGTACGGCCTGCTGCAGCTGCAGAAGAAGATTGCGCGCACCAAGAAGACGCAGATCTGGCTCAACAAGTGAGGCCGCGGGCGCGGGCGGGTGTGGCCGAAGAGGGTTCCTGCCGCCCAGCCAGGGGCAGCGTGCGACACGCGGCTAGGGGCGGCGTGCGACACGCATCTGTCTGTCTCTCTTGTTGAGCTTGCTGCGTTTCGGGGAGCTCGCTGTGTGTCAGGGCATGCGAATCATGTGTCTGTTGGCATGTCCGCGATGATGAGTGTCAGGTTAAGGCGCAGGCCCCGCCGAGCAGTACTCCATGCCCAACGCCTTTCCTTGTGACTGTAGCTCAGGCGCTAGTAAGGGGTGCCCCTTCGTTGCGACAACCACTGTGCGGGCATCAAGACAGGGGTGACCATGTAACAGTACAGGCCCGTCAAGCAAGCACAGGCAGCTCACAGCGGTTTAGGCAGCACGCTTTGCATGTTCACACAGCAGTTCCTAGATGGGGCGCGATGCAGACCGACAAGCTGTTTGGGAAGGCAAACACATGGGTGGAGGCAGGTTCAGGCGTGCAGAGGTCGAGAGAGGCAGCATGCAGAGGTGCAGAGTGACGACCCGTTTCTGCATTCAGCTGGCCGCCACAGCGCCGCGGGGTCAGAAGAAAGGGTAGGGCGCCATCTGGCTCTCGCCGCCCAGGTCGCCCGCGTCATCGTAGCGCGTATGCCGCTCCTTGGCCAGCTGCTTGGCCAGGTACGCGCGGTCCGACGACACCTGCGCCTCGGTTTGCACCCCCTTTGGCGGCCTGCATGACACCGGCGGGCCACCCAGGTGATATAGCACCTGATTCCGCTTCACTCATGGCTGAAATCCGCATAAATGTGCAACACACTGCAGCGATCGAGCAGCCCTATCAAGATGCGCCCGCCTGTGCATGTGCGTCTCGCGCCACCATGCGTACAAGTGAGCACGCCTCTGCAAGCACGCATGTGGGCCACGGTAGCATCCGTGCAGGGCATATGCAATCAAGCAAGCGGCCCCGCAAGTGCAACCGAACCTGACACCCCCCAAAGGCTGCCCCTGCAGCTGCGCTGCGTCGCTCGAAGCGGCTGGCATGGCAGGCGCGGGCGCGCACCGCGCGGTGGGCGGCCTGCAGGCGCTGCGACAGCGCCATGGACCGCTGCACGGCGTCGTCGATGCGCGCGACGGCGGCCGCAGAGTCGTACGTCTCCGGGTCCTCCAGGAAGCGCACCATGCCCACGCCCGCGTCGATCTGCGCAAAGATGTCGCCCGCGTCCACCATCCTGGCGCGCGCGCCGCGCGTGGGCCCCGGGCGCGCTGCAGCTCCCCGCCGTCGAGCGCGACAGGCGGGGCGTGGAGCCAACCCGGCCGGTCTCTCCTGTGCCCGCCGGGTCGCGCGCGCCGGCGCGTGCACCGTGGCAGGCGAGCCCTCGTCACGCGGACCTGCCGGGGTGCGCCCGGGCGACGCCCCGGGCGGGCCTCGGCGGGCTAGGGTCAGGCGAAAGGGTACGCACCGCAGCAGGTAGTGCTCCGCCTCCTCAGCCGACGCCAGGCCTGCTTCATGTGCGATGGCGGCCAGCGGCAGCGTCATGTAGGTCTGCGTCAGGCGCTGGATGGCGCGCATCGCGTGCACGGCCAGCGCCAGCTTCAGCAGGCCCGCGTTGCCGTCCTGCGCATGCGCGCGCGCACGCGCCCGGTGAGCGGGCCGCGCCCGCCAGGCGCGCTTACACTGCGGCCCTCAGCACAGCTGTATGCAGCGCCGCGCGGCTCGCCAACTCAGGGCTGCCAAGGGCATGCGTCATGGTGGCGCGTCTCAGTTTACCGAGGGTGAAAGGGAGCTTTTGCAGCCTCCGGGCTCTCCCGTCCCAGCAACGACGTGACACGGTAAGTTATCCAGCAAAGTGCCGGCGGGCAGGCAGACCCGCCGCGGGCCGCGCCTCGGCGACGGCGGCCTGGTGCTGCGCCGCGACGCGCTGCAGCTCGGCGGCCGGCTTGGCGTACGCGGCCGCCAGCTCCTGGTACGGCCCGGCCTCGGCCTTCAGGCAGCGCGACACCGCCGTCGCGGTGTACTTGGGCAGCGCGGGGACCTCGCCTGGCGCCGCGCAGCGCGCGCAGCGTCGTCGCCGTGTTCGTGCCCGCCAGCTGCGCGAGCTGGGCGCTTCCACAGGCGTCAATGAGCGGCGTGCTCATGGGCATGCAGCCAGGCTTGCGCAGCTGCAACCCCCGGACCCTGCTTGGTCGGCATGGATGCGGGCGCTCCGGGCGCTCCCAGCAGCTGCTGCCCTGTGGGTCCGGCGCCCGCGCCTCGCACTCTAGTATTGCGCAGTGCCGTCTGCCCGGGGGCGCCGGGCGGCCTGCGTGCGCGCGCCGCGCGGCTGGGCCGCACCCGCGTGGATGAGCGACACCAGCGCATACTTCTTGTACATGGCGACCGTGATCGCGTTCACCACCTGCGTCGGCGCGGTGAGGCCGTGCAGGAAGAGGCCCAGCGCGCGCGCGTACGCCTTGCGCCCTGCGCGGCGCGCGCGCCCGTCAGCGCGGCCCGCCCCGCAGAGGTGCTAGGCTTGGGGCAGGCCGCCGGTCACGGCGCGCGCGGGACCCCCACGCCCTCCGATCACACCGGCCCGGTGAGCCCACGGGCAACGCCGCCCGCCGGGCCGCGCCAAGCGCAGCGGGCTCGCAGGAGGCCATGGCCGGCCCGCTTTGGAAGCGGCGGGCGGGCGCGCTCTTCAGGCAGCGCCTGCGCGCTGCAGCGGCCGCGCCGCGCGGCAGAGCGCCGGGCGCATCGCGCGGCGTATGACGAGCGCTCGAGAGCCGGCAGGCGCGCCGCCTCGGTGCGTGCGCCGCAGGGCGGGGCGGCGCGGCGCGGCGCGCCCCGGGGCGCCGCGCACCGGCGTGCACCATGCCGCCGTAGTAGCAGTAGAGCAGGAAGTCGCGCGCGGTGGACGCGGTGCGCGCTGGGTCCACCTCCAGCACCTCCGCGTCCAGCACGCCCGCCGCCGCGTTCAGCGTGCGCGCCAGCAGGCACCTGCGCGCGGCCGCGCCCGGTCAGGGCTGCGCTGCGCCGCGCCCGCCGCGATGCCGGCGCGCCCACTTGGTGCCGCAGAGACGGCGTGCGGGACGCACTGAGGCTCGAGAGGGCCGCGGCACGCCAGCAAGCTGGTGAACCTGCAGGCACCGGGGCGCGCGCGGGGGCAGGCGGCTGCACCAAGCGCCGGGGCCGCGCACGCTTGGAACAGCTCGGCGTGCAGCGGCGTGAGCGCCTCCGGTGACGGCGCCAGCTTCGCGAGCGCCATCCGCAGCGGCAGCACCGCGCGCCGCACCTGGTTCTGGCCCTGCAGGCACTCGCGCAGCATGCGGCACAGGCTGACGACTGCGCGCGCGCGGCGTGGCCGCCGTCAGCGCGCGAGCGCGGTGCGGGCTGCGGGCCAGCTGCGCGCAGCGGGCAGGCGGGGGGCGCGCACATTTCTGCGGCGCGGCGCGGACCTGCCGCTCGTCGCACACCTGCACGAACGGCAGCGCAGCCTCCACAAAGGCTGGCACGTCCAGGTTGGCCGCGCTGCCGCGCGCCTCCCTGCCGCCCAGCGCGGCGCGCGTCAGCGCCGGCGGGCGGGGGCCCGATCGCGCGCGCTGCCCGGCGCGTCCGCGGCAGCAGCCGCGGGGGCGCACAGCAGGACGAGGTAGCCGAGTGAGTGCTGGACGGGGTCGAGCGCCGCCAGCGCCTGCGTGACCAGGCCCTGGTTCGCCAGGCTGCCCTCCGCAAGCTTCAGCGTCTCGACCAGCGCGTCCGGCGTGCTGCTCTGCCCCTTGATGCTGGCCACCAGCGACTGCGCGGTGACCATCGCGCGCCGGCCGGGCGCCCCGGCGCGCGCCGGGGCCTGCCGCGGCGCAGGCGGGGCCTGCGACACGCAACGCGGCGCCTCTGGACCTCTGTTGTGCTAGCCTCGATGTGGACCTGCAGCCGATGGAGCTCGTCACTCTCGAGCTCATGTCCAAGGCCCGATGCTTGGGCAACCCTGGCTGGGCTGCCGAGTTTGCAGGGCATGACGACTCTGCTCGGCCCCCTCGCGTACGCCCAGAGCCAATGCAGCCGAGCGTGGAGCGCAGGGGCCGGGGGCGCGCGGTTGGGCGCGTCAGGGCCTGCTAGGGGCGCCGCTGCGCAATGCACGTGTGCGAGCAATGTGCTGCGAGGAGACGCCTGAGGTGTGCGCCCGCAGGCACCTGGCTGATTGCTCCACAATAGCTACCTGTTGTTGACGGCACAGGGCGTGCCGGGCACGCTGCCTGCCTGGAGGGGCGGGGCATTGGCGCCCACGCCCGGGCGAACGGGGGCCCGGCGCTGACCCGCGAGGCGCGCCAGCGCAGGCGCCCGGCACCGGGCCCAGCGCATGCAACGGCGGCGCGGCAGCCGCCTGCACACGCGTCGGCGGGCGCGGGGACGCGGGCGGCGCGGCTGCGCCCGAGCGCGGCCGCCCAGGGGCGCCCGGCGCCGGCGGCCGGCCGCCGGGCGTTGACGCGCTGACGCTGGCCAACGGCGACGCCGTCGCCGGCCCGGGCGGCAGCGTGGCGCTCCTGGATCCCCGGACCGAGCGAGCGCCCGACGCGGAGGCATCGGGGGCGGCGGGCGCGCCCGCGGCGCCGGATGCGCCGGCAGCCGAGCGGCGCCGGCGCGCGCTGGTGCTGGCGCGGCTGCTGCTGGCGCGCGGGCGCGCGGGCGAGGCGCTGGCGCAGGTGGACGCAGCGGACGCCGGGCGGCCGGCCGCCGCCGGCTTTGCCAGCCGCGCCGCCTGCGATGCCGACGTGGCGTGCCTGCGCGGGCAGTGCCTCGCCGCGCTGGGCAGCAGGGCTGAGGTGCGGCGGCCCGCGCGCGTGCCCAGCCCCGCCGCAGCCCCACGCAGCACGTGCAGCCCATGCCCTGTCGCGGGCGTAGGCGGGCGCGGGCAGCGCCGCAGCGCCGCTTGCCAACGCCGCCCTGCCCTGCCCCGGGCTGGGGCCATGGGACCCCATGCAGGCGCGGCGTGCGCGGGGCTCGTGCGTACATGTGGAGCCTCTGGTGCTGGCTGCAAAGCGGCCGCAGGGCCCACGAAGTGAGTGCGCGGCGGGGCGGCGCAGGCGTACGCGGCGCTGATGGCAGCGCTGGCGTCGGCGCCCGGGCACGCGGACGCGCTGGGCGCGCTCGGCGCGCTGTACCGCGCCTGCGCGCTGCTGCCCGACGCGGCCGGCGCGCTGCGGCGCGCGGCCGCCGCGGCGCCGGGCGACGCCGCCGCCGCGCGCGCGCTCGCCGTCGTGCTCACCGACCTGGGCACGCAGCTGAAGCTGGGCGGCCGGCCGGCGGCCGGCGTCGCGCTGTACGAGGAGGCCGCCGCTGCGTGCCCGGCCTACGCGCCCGCCTTCTACAACCTCGGCGTCGTGGCCAGCGAGGGCGGCGACCTCACCCGCGCGGCCGCGCTGTTTGAGGCGGCGGTCGCGGCGGCGCCCGGCTACGCCGAGGCGCACTGCAACCTGGGCGTGCTGCACCGCGACGCCGGGCGCCTGGACGCCGCGGTCGGCTGCTACGAGGCCGCGCTCGCAGCGGCGCCAAACCTGGTCGTCGTGCAGCAGAACCTGGCCATCGCGCTGACCGAGCTCGGCACGCGCGTCAAGCTGGCCGGCGACCGGGCTGCCGGGATCGCGCTGTACGAGCGCGCGCTCGCGCTCGCGCCGCGCCACGGCGACGCGCTGTACAACCTGGGCGTCGCGTGCGCCGAGGCCGGGCTGGCCGCGCGCGCGGTGCACCTGTACGAGCTGGCCGTGCACTTTGCGCCGGGCTGCGCGGAGGCCTGGAACAACCTGGGCGTGCTGCAGCGCGGCGCGGGCAACCTGGAGCGCGCGGCCGTGTGCTACCGCGGCGCGCTGCAGCTGCGGCCTGACTTCCCGCAGGCGCTCAACAACCTGGGCGTCGTGCTGACCGCGCAGGCGCGCCAAAGCCGCCGCGCCCCCACCCAGGACGCCCCGCGCGTCCGGCCGCGCCCTGAGCGCGCGCCGCCCGGCCGCAGGGGCACGTGGGCGAGGCGCTCGTGCTGCTGCGCACGGCGCTGGCGGCGGCGCCCGACTACGTCGAGGCGCACAACAACCTGGGCGCGCCCCCCTGGCGCCCGCGCGTGTGCGCGCTCGCTGCCTGCCTTACTGCGTGCGCGCGCGCCCGCCTCGTGCGCGAGCCCGACGCGCCGCGCCGCGCCGCGCCAGTAACCCCACGCGCTCGCGCGCAGGCGTGCTGCAGCGGGACGTGGGCGCGATGCAGGCGCGCGCGCGCCCGCCCGCCGCTCCCCCCCCTGCCGAATGCTGCGCGCGCGGGCCGTCCCTGCCCGGCCCCGCTGCTGCGCCGCCCTGCTGCACACGCCCAGAGGCGCGGGTCAGCTCGGCGCGTTGACCCGCGCGCGCGCCGCGCGCAGGAGGCCATTGCCAGCTATGAGCGCTGCCTGGAGCTGGCGCCCGGCTCGCGCAATGCGGGGCAGAATCGGCTGCTGGCGCTCAACTACATCCTGCCGGGCGACGACCCGGTGGTGTGCGCGGCGCACATGCAGTGGCGCGCGCCCGCGCCGCAGCGCACGCCTCCGCTTAACCAGGATATGGGGGGCGCGGGGATGCTGCGCTGAGCTCGTTGCAAAAGCGTGTGTGTCTGGTGTGTGCCTCGCAGCGTCCGCCTGCGTACAGGCCCCTGCTGCACCGGGCATGTGCAGGGTGCGTTGCTCCCTAGCAGTGGTAAGTCTGTGAGATGCGCACGCTGGCTGCCAGGACTGCGGACGCGCCTGCCGCGCTAGCTGCCGGCCAGGGCGCGCGTGCAGCGCACACGCGCGCGCGCATTGTGGCCGGCGTGACCCGCGCGCCGCGCGGCGCGCGCAGGGGCGAGGCGTTCCAGCGGCTGCACGCGCCGCTGGCGCCGCTGGCGCGCGGCGACGTGGACGCGCGCCCCGGCCGCCCGCTCGTCGTCGGCTACGTCTCGCCGGACCTCTTCACGCACTCGGTGTCCTACTTTGCAGAGGCGCCGCTCGCGCTGCACAACCCGGCCAGGCGCGCGCCAGGTGGCGGGCGGGCCCGCGCGGGGCGGGCTGCGCAACGCGCAGCGGAGCTGCGGCGGGGCGCTGCGGCCCCGGGCGTTTCAGCTGCGTGCGGGCGCTGGGCTGACCCACGTGTGGGAGGCCGCTGTCGCCGTTCGCTGTTTTGGTCGCACACGCGCACGGATGTGAGCAGCTGTCTGCCAGCCAAGCAGCGCGGCATGGGCGACAGCCTGCTTGCGCGCCGACGGCGTGCCGCGGGGCCCGCAGGGTGCGCCACATTGTGTACAGCTGCGTGCCCCGGGCCGATGCCAAGACCGCGCGCCTGCGCGCCGCCGTGGCCGCGGCAGGCGGCGCCTGGCATGAGGTGCGCCCGCGCGGCTGCACTGCTGCCGCATGGTGCGGCAGGCTCGCAGGCCCTGCAGCGCGAAGCCTGCTGCTTGAACATGGACGGATCATGGAGGTGCGGCAGGGTGCCGTTGCTGCTTGCTCACGCTTTACCGCTTGCCGCAACAGAGTCGCTGGGCGTGCGCGGCGCGCCGTTGGCGAGCGGCGCCTCAGATGAGGTGAGTCAGATCAGAATGAGCGCGAACCCCAGGCGCGCGCGCGACCGCGCGGCCAGGTGGGCGAGCTGGCGGAGGCGGAGCTGGCGGCGCGCGTGCGGGCGGACCGCTGCGACGTGCTGGTGGAGCTGACCGGCCACACCGCCGGCAACCGCCTGGGCGCGCTCGCCATGCGGCCCGCGCCCGTGCAGGCGCGCCCCGCGCCCGCGCCGCGCGCCCGACAAGGGCGCCGCGCGCCAGCCGGGCCGCCCGCCCAGCAGCTCGAGATTGGCGAGGCCCTGGCGCCGGCCGGGCCGTCCGTCCAGCCACCTGCGAGCGCGCTCCGGCCGCTGCCCGGCGCCCCGCGACACCCTCCGCGGGAGCGGGGCGGCGGGACGAGGGATGCACCGGCCGACCCTACCCTAGCGCCGCGCGCAGGTGACCTGGATCGGGTACCCCAACTCGACGGGCCTGGCCGCGGTGGACTACCGGCTGACGGACGCGGCGGCGGACGCGCCCGGCAGCGGCCAGACGTTCGCGGAGGAGCTCGTGCGCCTGCCGGGCTGCTTCCTGTGCTACACGCCCGCGCCCGACGCGCCGCCCGTCGCGCCGCTGCCCGCGCTCGAGCACGGTGCGCGCGCGGCGGGGCCGCCCGCGCCGCGGGCGCGCACCGCGGCCAGAGTCTGGGCGGCAGGCGTGCAGCAGGGAGGCCCGCTGCCCGCTGCCCGCTGCCCGCTGCCTGCGCCTCCGCAACATTGACAAGAACCCGAGCGCGCCCTGGAGGTGCGGCCGGCGGGCGCGGGCGGGCGCCCATGCGGCCGGCCGCGCGGGCGCAGGCTTTGTGACGTTCGGCTCGTTCAACGCGCTGGCCAAGGTGACGCCAGAGGTGCTGCGCCTGTGGGCGCGCATCCTGGCCGCGCTGCCGCACGCGCGCCTGCTGCTCAAGAACAAGCCGTTCGCGTGCGAGAGGCGCGCCCGCACCCCGGCCGCCTGCACACATCACGAACTCCCTGACTCGTGACACCCTCATGCTGCTGCCGCCCCATGTGCCTGCCTGCTGTGGCCGCGCCGCCGGCGCCCCGTCGCCATGGCCGGCCGCCGGCGGCAGAGCTGGGTTACGGCCCGCTGCAGTGAAAGCTCCGCGCGCTGCGGCCCTTGTAGTGAAAGCGCGCGGCGTCGACGGGCGCGCCTGGGTCGGGCCGCAGCGCGCGCGGCCACTTCCTGGCGGCGCTGGCGGCGGAGGGCGTGGCGCCCGCGCGCGTGGACGTGCTGCCGCTGACGGAGGGCACGGCGGAGCACCTGGGGCTCTACGGTGGCATGGACGTCAGCCTGGACCCCTTCCCCTACGCGGGCACGACGACGACGTGCGAGTCGCTCTACATGGGCGTTCCCGTGGTCACGCTGGCCGGCGCGCGCCCCGCGCCGCGCCGCCCGGCCCGCCGCCGCCCATGCGCCCTGCCTGGCCCGCCGCCGGCGCCGTCGCGGCAGCTCCCATGCAGGGTTCCCACCATCTCCTGCAGCCCTGCTTAGGCAACTCTGCATGCCACGCCGGAAGGGGGCCCTCCGCAGGCACGCGCGCGCATGCCGGCGAAGGGGCGCGCGGCGCCGCCGGGCGCGCGCCTGAGCGCGCGCGCGCGCGCGCGGCGCAGGCGGCGGCCACGCGCACAACGTGGGCGTGTCGCTGCTGGACGCGGTGGGCCTGCGCGCGGGCTGGGTGGCACGCAGCCAGGACGAGTACGTCGCGCGCGCGGTCGCGGCCGCCGCCGACCTGCCCGCGCTGGCGGCCCTGCGCGCGGGCCTGCGGCCGCGCATGCTGGCCTCGCGCCTGTGCGACGGGCCCGCGTTTGTGGCGCGCCTGGAGGGCGTGTACCGCGGCCTCTGGCACCGCTGGCTCGCCCGGGAGGGCCATGCGGCCGAGCCCGACGCCGCGGGTCCCGCGGAGGCGGCCGCGGGGCCCACGGAGGCGGCGGCCGTGGGCGGCAGCAAGGGCTTGCCGAACGGCACGGCGGCCGCAGGCGACGCTGATGGCGGTGCCCACGCGTGCCGTGCGGCCGCCTGCACAGGGGCATGCGGCCGCGGGCAGGCGCCGGCAGTGGGCGTCCTCGAGTAAGCGGACTGGACAGTTGCCGGAGCGCGCACGGCGCGCATTTCCTGCGCCGCGCCTGGCAGACGGGGGGTAGGCAGAGGGGCCTGTGAGAGGGGTGCCAAGGCGGCAGCTCGAGCGTCAGGAGCAGAGCCGCCGCCTTGACCGGCAGAGTAGAGCGGCACCCGGTCATCCTGCTGCCGGCTGCGGGCACACCGCTGCTGCTCTGTCTGTGCGGCAGTGCGTGGCTCGCAGCCGGCGCGCACGTCGCCAGCTGGTGCACAGCTGAGATGATGACAAGCAAGGCCCTGCATTTGCGCCTGCACGTTTGCAGCCAGCTATTTGACGTGGACATTATCTGTGCACTTGCTTTGCGCTGCTGGGCCCCTTTGCTTAGATGCCCATTTGGTGCTGCTGCAGCAACGGCTACTCTTGTCTCACTGCTGACATGGCGCCTGGTCTGCGGAAGCGCACTGTCAGCATTTCAACGGGGCTGTGTTGGGCCCCAGGGGCACTGCTGTCAAGAGTGCGGACGTCATTAAGTTGCCGGCGGTCACTGACATTGACATGACAATAAGTTGTTTTGGTCCACGTGCCAGCGACATTTGTCACCTTGAGGGACTGCACATGTCTGCATGCCGTGCATGTCTGCATGCTGTGCCTACACAGGGGCGCTCGCTCAGGCCTTGTGTTGGCATAAACACAGCACCAAACCGTAAAGAGCCTTGAAAATAACTGTGAGCGAGCGCCCGTTGGAAGCAGACCAGCGCAAACTGCGCCACGGACATCACACGCGAGCTGCATAGCTCAAAGCCACCATGCCGCGAAAGGTCGAGTGTTTGCACAATGGCGTTGGTTCGTATACAGGCCAGGCAGACGTCTGGCATGACGCCACACCCCCTCCACCCAGGCTTGGGCGCTGCAGCTAGGGTGGGGCTGAACAGGCGGCGCCGCCCAGCAGCTCGCGCCCGGGCGGCAGGCACACGCTCGAGCGCAGGTGCCGCGCGTCGCATGCGCGGCCAGACCGGGACCGAGCAGCCTGCGCGGCCGGTGTTGCGTGGGCGCGGGACGCTGCACGATGCACGCCCAGCTGCGCAGGCACTCCGCGGCCCGCCGCAGGACCCGCGCGACGCGGGCGCCGCACGACGCCGGCGCGCACGCGACCGGCCACAGCGCGGCCTGCGGCGCTCACGCGTGCGCCAGCGGCCGCCGCAGCAGCGGCGAGGCCAGCGGCAGCAGCAGCGGCGGCGCGGGCGAGCGCGCGCTGCCGGGCGTGCCGCAGTGCCGCAGCGCCGCGTCCAGCTGCGCGCGCGCGCCGCACCATCAGCGGCCCAAGCCATGGCTCGGCGCGCGCACCGGGTGGGCAGCGCGCGCGCCTCGCTGCGCCGCGGTGAGAGCAATGCGCTGCAGCTGCTGTGGGTTGGCTTGCAGTCACAGGCCCACTTGACAAAGTGCCGCTGGCGCCGCGCAGAGCTGCGCAGCAGCGGGTGCTGGCCCGCGCTGCAGGCGCTGCGCGGGCGGGCGGCCGGGCGCGCGCGCGCCTGCGCCTCCAGCGCCGCGATCGTGGCCGCCTTCTCCGCCAGCTGAGCGCGCAGGAAGGCGATCTCGTCCTCGGGCGTGTACCGCGTGTTCAGCTTGAGCTGGTTCTGGATCCGGCGCGCACGCGACGCGTACCCTGCCGCCGCGCGCGCCCCGGCGCGTCAGCCTGGAAGCGAAAGGCCGGCTCGCTCGCCACCAGCGCCCCGTGGTGTCCGGCCTCATGAAGTCCTCATCGCAGCAGAACTTCCTCCAGAAGCACGCCGCAGAGCGGCCAGACGGCGCGATCACTCAGGCAGCGAGCACACCTTACCGGCAGCGCCTGAGAGGCGGGGGTAAGGGCGGGCGCAGCCGGCGCCCGCGCCGGGGCGGCCGGGGGGGCGCACGCAGCGTGCTGAGCGTGTGCTCGAGCGCGTCGGCGGCGGGCGACACGCAGGCCACCACCAGCGTCTCGCTGCTGCCGCCCAGCGAGTCCTGCGCGCAGCGCCCGGTCAGCGCATGCGCCGCTGCCGGCCGCACTGCGGTGTGCGGCCAGAATCTGCCCACACAAGGCCGCCGCTGTGGTGTTCGCAAGCGGGGCAGGCTGCGCCTGCGACGAGTGACGCGGCAGTGACTCTGGCCGCGCGCGCGCCGCGCCTGCAGCAGGCGCGTTAGCTTAGAGTCCCGGTACGGCACGTGCGTGCGGTTGGCCTCACTGAACGCGCTGATGACGTTGCCGAGCGCCATGAGGCCGCGGTTGATCTGCACGCCCTCGCTGAACTGCGTCCCGGACGTGCCCGTTTCCTTCACGCGCTCGCTGCCTGCGCGCCGCACGGGCTCTTACATGGCTGCACAGGGTAGGGCCAGGGGCCTCGGCCCTGGGGCGCCCGGCGCAGGCCCTGGCGCAGCCGGCGCCGCGCGCAAGCAGGCCCCGATCTCCCCGCACGGGCGTGAGCCGGGAGGCGGCAGGCGGCTGCCAGGCCGGGCGGCGCGGCGCCCCGCACGGCCCACGACGCGCGCGCGGCGCGCGCGGCGCGCTGCCAGGCCGCGGCCGCGCCGGCGGCGCCGCGCGGGGCCGCGCGCCGGGGCGCGCCGGCCAGGTCCACCAGGTGCAGCTTGGAGCGCAGGAAGCGGTGGCGGCCGGGCGGCGCGGGCGCGCTCGGCCTGCGCCGCTGCTCCAGCTGCAGCGTGCAGATCGCGTGCCTGCGGCGCGCGCGGCCCGCCGTCGGCGCGCCGGCGCGCAGGCGGGCGGGCGGCCTGCAGGCCGGGGAGCGCGCGGAAGGGGGCGGCGGCGCGGGGCGCGCGAGCGCGAGCTGCTGTCGTTGAGGTTGTGCGCGGCCACGGCGCGGTGCACGTTGCCGGCCTCCAGCAGCCGCGCGACGTCCGCGCCGCTGCGCACCTCCACCTCCCTGCGCGCGCGCCGGACGCTGAGCCGGACAGCGCACCCGCCAGGCCTGGCCGCGCCTCCTGCCAGCCAGACCGCGCGCTCGCCGCGCGCCGCCGTCACCAGGGACGGCATGGCCCGCACGTGAATGCTGGGGCGCCATGCACCCCCCGCCCAGTGGTGCCTGGTGCAAGGGGCCCGTGCAGAGCGGCGCGCGAGGGGGCCGCGCGCACAGGACGTTCTCCAGGAAGGTGCCGCGCGCGGCGCTCTCACGCACGGCAATGGCCGGCCCCGCCTCGCCGCCCGCCAGCAGGTCGCGGATCTCGTCCTGGTAGATCTCGATGTAGCTCACCTGCGCGCGGCGCCGCGCCCCGCTCGGCGGCCGCGCCGCGCGGACGCGCCGCGCGGACGCGCCGGGCGGGTGCCGCTCCGGCGTGCGGCGCGCGCGAGTGGGCGCACCTTGAGCGACAGGTCGTACTCGGGTGCCAGGCGCGGCAGGCCGGCCTCGTACAGGAAGCGCACGGCGCGCAAGATCACGCCCTCCGCGCCGCGCTCGGCGGCCGTCGCGCGCAGCGCCGCGCCGGTGCCCATCGCATGCGTCTTGCCCGACCCGGTCTGCCCGTACGCAAGCACGGTCGCGTTGAAGCCCTGCACAAAGCGCTGCAGCAGCGGCTGCACGACCTCGGCGAACATCTGGCGCCCCGGGTTGGCCAGCTTGTACGCGCGGTCGAATGTGAAGGCGGCCGCCTCGGCGCCGCCGCGCCGCGCCGGCAGCCTGACCTGGCACGTGTCGGCCACGGCGACGACGTCCGCGGCGCCGCGCGCGCGCTCCGCGTCCAGCAGCGGCCGCACCTGCGGCAGAAACCCTCGACGGGGTTGACGTCCGCGGTGCCGCGCGCCCAGCCCCGGCCGTGCCGCTGCGGGGCGCCGGCGGCGGCGCGGGGGCGCACCACGACCGCGACCTTGACGGCCGACTTGCTCTCCAGTGCGCTGAACTGCGGCGAGGCCGCGCCGGCGTCGGCATCGCTGCCGGTGCCCTGCGGCGGCGCGGCGGTCAGCCGCGGGGCGCCGGCCGCAGCACCGGCCGCTGCGCGGGAGCATGTGCCGCCCAGGCCCCAGCCTCGACAGGCTGCGCTGCGGCGCAGGGGGCCTTGCGCTGGGGCACTGGGCGGGCGCGGCGCCGAGGCGGCCGTGCGCCAGAGCGGGGGGGGCGGGCACAGCTGCAGGCGCTGCCTGGACTCATGCAGGCCGCGCCTTCTCCTCGCGCACGCGTGTGTCCACGGTCAGCACGGTCGTGTGGCCCTTGGCGGCGGGGCTCTTTGCGGCCACGTCGGCAGGCGCCGACGCGCAGTTGCCCATCAGGGCACCGCGCTGCCCAGCTGCCGGGCCTGCTTTTGCCTGGGTGTCGCCAGGGCCGCTGGAGCTCTGTAGGTGATACGCGTGCGCCCTTGTGCACGTGCAATAGTCCGTGTCGTGCTATTGACTCACTTGCTATTGACTCACTTGCATCTTGAAGGAACTTGGGTTCAAATGTACCAGGGTGCGTGCCTACTTTGGCATCCTTGTTTGAAAATTGTCTGCACGCCATGTGATGGCACGATGTGCAATTTGAGGCAGCATGCCAGGCCAAACTTGGCCCTGACGCATTACTCACTTGCGCCAAAGTTTGGGAGGCTTCGGTTGTCAACTGAGCAGCATTACTGGCTGCAATGCATGCATGCAGCAGCCGCTGCATGCATGCTCCGCAGGCAGTGCCGCAAGGTCCCAGATCGACGCCAAGCCACGACCAGGGCTCACGCCGCATGGCACTGCGCCTGCTGCATGCCCCACTCGCGCGCCACGCTGCCCAGCGCCCTGGCGGCCATGACGGTGAGGGTCAGGGTCGCCAGGACCTCGCCCTCCGGGCCGACCAGGGGCACATCCTCGTGCAGCAGGTCGCGCCCGCTGGCCACCAGCGCCTGCGGGCGCAGAGCCAGCCCATCGGCGAAGGCCGGCAGCACCTCATGCCAGACGGCTGCCTGACGCCGTTTCAGGCTCTCGGGCGGGGGGCGCCAAGGAGCGCTGCTGCGCGGCCGCCCGCGGCGACGCCCCAGGGCGCAGGCAACCCTGCGACAGGCCAGTGGCAGGCAGGCCAGCACGGCAGGCATGCTGGTCATCGCGTAGCGCACGCAGGGACCAAATGCCCATGCCAGCGCGCTGCCACATATCAGCCACACGGGAAAGGCGCCCCGAGCCTGCAGGTCAACGTCAGCAAATGCCAGCTGCTGCGCCGCGGCGCGGCTGCCCGTCAGGCGCGCCGCCAGGCACAGCGGCAGCAGCGCCCTAGGCTGCCGCAGCAGGCCCGCCGCCTCCTCGCGCGCCGCGCCCCCCGACACATCGTACGCCTGCGCAGCTCTGAGTTTCGTGAGACAGAGGCCCGCGCATCACCGTCCCTGCTCCAGCCACCGGTTGCCGGCGGGCTCGCCGCTGCATGCGAGCAAAAGGCCGGGGGCGGCCAAGCGACGCAGGCGCGGCGCCGCGGGGCGCGGCGCCGCGGGGCGCCGGGCGGCGGCCGCCCCGCGCGCGCGAGGGCGCGCGCCTGGGCGCAGTCCAGGCGCAGCAGCCCCGCGCCGGCCGGCACGGCGGGCGTGCACTGCTGCGCCGCCGGCACGCTCCGCGGCAGCAGGCTGTACATTACAAATACGCTGCACCGCGCCAGCGCGCCTGCCATCGCGGCCGGCGCCAGGCGCAGCGCCTCGACCGCCACCACCACATGTTGCTCGTCGCGCGGCCAGCCCTGCCCCCCCGGACCGCGCGCTCAGCGGCAGTCACGCGGGCCGCGCCGCCGGCGCTGGCGAGCATTTGGCGCGCGTTGCACGGCATGTGGCCTGCGCATGGCGCGCGCCTGGCCGTCGGCGGCGACGCTGTGCCAGACGCGCGGGGCGCTCGGGCGCGCCGGCGTGTCGCAGGCCTCCTGGCTGTCGCGGATGGCCCCATGCGCTGTCGCGTCCCTGCCACCGCCCGGCCTGCCGCGCTCACGCCGCGGCCGGCGCACGCGCAGGCGACCGCTGCCGGCGCTGCCGGCGCTGCCGTCGGCGGTGCGCCCCCCGCCGCTGCTGCGCTCGCCCGCGGCCGCGTCGCCGCCGGCGGCCGGCGGGGCGATGCCGCCGCGCGCGTCCGCCAGATATTCGCGCAGCGCAAAGGCCAGCGGGCGCAGCAGCGAGGCGCCGCATGCGAGCGAGCCCTGCGCATCGCCGCACATCGTAAGGGGGGCCCTGGAGCCGCCAGGTCTGGCCGGCGCGCGCCGGGCGGGAGACGGGCGCCCGCGGCGGCGAGGCCAGAGCAACGGGCGCAGCCGCGAGCCGCATGGCCGTCGTGGGGTTCCGCCGGCGCACTGAGCTCCGGTGGGGCGCCGGGGCGGCGCGCGGGGGGGCAGCGCACCACGCGCTCGCCGCCGGCGCCGCGCAGCTCGACCGTGTGGCGGCATGCGGACGCGCCCAGGCCGACGGGCGCCGCCTCGATCAGCGGGCGCAGCGGCACGCGCGCGGCCGCGAGCAGCGCGTGGTCGCCCGCGGCGCGCAGCTGCAGCCGCAGCGCGCCCGTCGCCAGGTGCGCCAGCAGCGCGGCGTCCACAGCCACCACGTACTGCACGGATGTGTCGAACGTGGGCCTGCGCCGGCTGCCGCGTCACGCCTGCCCAGACTGCCGCATGCGCCTCCAGGGGCTGCTGCCGCGCCTGCGTCGCGCTGCTCCGCGCCGCACGACCGCCGGGCGGGACGCAGCGCAAGCGCCGACCGGGGGGACGTGCGCTGCGGGGGCGCGCCGCGGGCCGTGGCCGGCCGGCGTGCGCAGCGTGTCGTGCTGGAAGAAGTCGAGAGACACGTACGTGCCACCGCATTCGCCCGGCGCGCCGGCCGCGCCGCCGGCCAGCTCGGCGCCCGCGATGTGCACCTCGAGGACGTTCTCGTCGTCCGCCAGGTCCTCGCCGCTGTCCTGCCGGCCCGCCGCAGGCTGGGCAGGCCGCTCACGCAAGCGCGGCCTGCATGCTGCGGCCGCGCGCTCTGCTGCATGGGTCCGGGCATGGCGCGCGCTGTGTGCCGACTCTACGTACGTGCATGCCCAGTCATTGGCTCGTTCCCGCTGGGGCACGGCGCGCCTGACGCACCGAGGGCGGCGGCGCGTCCGGCACAGCGTCTGAGCCGGCGCCGGCGGGCGCGGGCCGGCTGCCGCGGCGCGACCCGGGCCGGCTGTGCGACTCGCGCAGCAGCGCGCCCAGCGCGCCGTGCGCCGCCTCCAGCCGCTCCATGTGCTGCGCGCGGCGCGCGCCGGGTCATGGCCATGCCGGCCGCAGCGCCGCCGGCCGCCCGGCGCAGGCCGATGAGGCTGCGCAGCGGTAACCCGGGCCATCGCGCCGCCCGGCCGCGGGCCCCACCTGCTCGGCGCTCTCGCGCGGCCCGGGCCGGCGGCCGCGGGCGGGGGCCTCGTCGCGGGTGGCGCCGCGCGCGGCGCGCTGCTCCTCGGCTGCCAGCTCGCGCCATAGCGCGTCCTCCTGCCCGCCGCCGGCGCTCGCCGGCGCCGCCGTCGGCTCTGTGCACCTGCGCCGCCGCGGGCGGATGTCGCCGGGCGGCCCCGCCAGCGGGCGCGGGCAAGCATGGCAAGCAGCGGCACAAACAAGGTGCCCGCGCAGCCCGGGTGCGCGCCGCGCCTGCACAGCGCGAGCCGCGCGCCGGCCGCCTCCAGGCCCGCGCGCAGCCGCGCGGCCTCGCCCGCCTCGGTCGCGCCGCGCGCCTCGGCCGCCGCCAGGCGCGCGCCCATGGCCTGCGCGCGGCGGGCGCGGTGGCAGCATGCAGACGGTGCGCCCCGGCGGCGGCCACGGCGGTCCTCGCCGCGGTGCGCCGACGGGCGGCAGCCCACTGGGCGCTGCGGCGCGAGCCGGGCGCCTGCGCCGACATCGGCGCCAGCGCTGGTGGCCGTGGCCCAGGAGATTGGGGTCAGGGTACCCTAAGCTCTCGTGCAGGCGCCGGGCGTCACCTCCACCTCGGCCAGCGCGGCCGCCGGCGCCGCAAACGCCTGCGCCCGCAGCGCGCCGGCCTCGCGCTCCAGCCGCACGCGCTCACAGCGCTCCGCTGCGCGCGCCCCGCAAGCGTGTCAGGCCGTGTGGCACGGGCTCTAGACACGGCCCGGGAGCGCCGCGCGCCGCTGCGCTGCCGATCGCAGGGTGCCGACCTCTGCACGCTCGCAGGCTGGAGCCAATTCCCGGGTCACCTGCAGGGCTCACAGCACAACCTCTGCGGTGCAGCCGGGGCTGGCCACGGCTGTGTGCCGTCAAAGCTCTGGCCGCGCCGGCGGGCGCGCCTTCCAGCAGCGCATGCAGGCGCGCCAGCTCCCCGCGCGCGCCCGCGAGCGCCGCCGCGCCATCCGCGCAGCGGTCGCAGGAGCCGCCGGCTCTGTCTGCGGCCTCGGCCGCGTCGTGCTGCTCGTGCGCAGCAACCTGCAGGCGGCATGCTATGACACATATGTAAGAGAGGTCATGGCAGCAGCACTTTCATAACAGGAGCCTGGCAGCCTGTGCACGGACCCCCTCATGCAAGGCGCGACCCGCGGGGCCCCATGCGCGGCACCTGCGCCTGCAGGTCCGCGAGCCGGCGCTCGAGGCCGGCCGCCGCGGCCGCCGCGGCCGCGCGCTGCGCGCGCTGCGCCGCAGCCGCCGCGCGCAGCGCTCGGTTCTCCGCGTGCAGCGCCGCCAGCGCGGCGAGCGCGTCGGCGCCGGCGCCGGCGCGCGGCGCGTCGGCGGAGCCGTCCGCGGACGCGGAGGCGGCCTGGGCGGCGCGCGGCGCGGCCTGCGCGGGCGGCTGTCCGGGCTGTGGCACGGGGCTCGGGGAGGCCGGGGCGCGCGGCCGCTGGGGGCTGGGGGGCGCGTCGCCGCCGCCGCCGCACTGCATGGCCGGGCTGGCACGCGCGCTCGCCTGCCGCAGGCAGCGCGCGTGTGAGGCGCGCAGGTCAGGCGCGCGCAGGCGCGTGCGGGCGCCGGGCGGCGGGGGCGCGCCGGCCGGCCGGGCGGCGGCGCGGCGGCGAGCGCGCCGCGCAGCGCCAGGCGTCCGCTGCCCGCCTGCGCCTGGCCCAGCTGCGCGGCCAGGCGGCGCTGGTCGCGCAGTGCGCCCTCCAGCCGGCCGGCCAGCTCGCGCGCGCGCGCGCGCGCCTCCGCGCCCGCCTTGCGCTCCTTGGCCGCCCGGCCTGCGCGGCGGGCGCGCGCGCCGTCCGAGGGGGGCCGCTCAGGAGCGCGGGCGCGCCCCAATCGCGCGGCCTGCGCGGCGGCCGCCCGCGCCTGCGCTGCTGAGACAGGCCGCGCGGGAGCCACTGCGGGCGGCGGAGGCCCGCACTCAGCGCATCAGCGCGCTCCGCGGCCGCGCGCGCGAGCTCGAGCTCGGCGGCCAGCAGGCGGCCCGCAACGCCGCCCTTGGCGCCACGGTCGCTGGCCACCAGCGCACGCTTGGACGCCTCCTCCGTGCGCGCCAGCTGCGCGGCCAGCCTGCGAGCGTAGCCGCGCGCGTCAGCGCCGCGCCCCTGGCGGCGCACCGGGCTGGGTACGGCAGGGGCCCGGGCCGGGCGCGCGCTCGCGCGTCTTCTGCTCGCCGTCGCGCTCGCGGCGCTTGATGGCCAGGTAGTCCTGCTGCATGGCCAGGAACGCCTCCTCGTCCACCTGCGACGCTGCATGAATGAAACACAGCCGTCCATCAGCCGGACGCCGGCGTTGACCGCGGCGCCGGGCGCGCGGGCCCGCGCAGCGTATGTAACAAGATGCGCACCCTGGTCCCGCCCTGCCAGGCATGCCGCACGATGTGCTTTGCCACCATGGCGCCGGAGGCGTAGGACGGCTGGCTCTCGCTGTTGACGCTGCCATCGATCATGATGGCCCGCCGGCTAACGCCACAGCTGCTCAGGCGGCCTCGCGCCTGCCTACACAACAGCCCCGCTTGCTGGCGCGCAGTGCAGGCGCGCAGGGCCAGTGGTCACAGCTCGCGACTAGGTGCAGTATTGCAGGTCGCGGCATGACAGAGGCCCCTCTCCTCGCTCGAGCACGCTGGCGACACCAGACGGCTGAAGAAAACTGCACCTGGTACACTCTCTGTGCGACCGTTTGTCATAGACCCGCACTCAAACCCTGCTAGGCAGGCAAGTGGAAAAGGCTTCCACCTGCGCGCGCAAACCCAAGTCCGATACGATCTGGTGAGGCAGCGCGGGCTTGCTTGTTTTTCGAACTGCGCTTGCACATACCAGGGCGCGCTGCGCAGCACGCCCGGCGCTCTTACACGTGCCACTGCAGAGCGCCGTCGCTTGCATAGAGCCCGGGTGGTGCCAGGCGTGGCCCCTGCGGCAGGTCGGGCCCCTGGCCGGGTCCCCGCTCAGCCCCCGAGCGGGCGGGGATCCCCCAGCGCCAATGGGCCCGGCCGCGCCCGCGCCCGGGCCAGCGCGGCCACCCTAGCCCGCCCGCAGCCGGCCAGGCACACGCCATGGAGGTGCTAAACGTGAGCGCGCCCGCGCCCGCGCGGCCGAGCCCGCGCGCGGGCCCGAGCCCGCGCGCGTCTCCGGTGCCGGGCAGCGCGGGGCCGCGCGGCAAGACGATGCTGAGCGACAAGTACATGCTGGGCGAGGAGCTCGGCCGCGGCGCGTATGGCCAGGTGCTGCCTGCGCGCCGTGCCGCGCGCCCGCTAAGCGCTGTCGCCCCGCATGCCTGCCTAGCCCCGGCCGCGGCGCGCGCGCCGCACGCTGCGCCGCGGGAGCCGCGGTCCGGACGCGCGTCCGGGCGCTGACGGGGAGGCCGGGGGGCGGCGCGCCGCAGGTGTTCAAGGGGCTGGACACGCGGACGGGCGACTGCGTGGCGATAAAGCAGCTGTCCCTGGGCGGCATTTCGCAGGACAACCTGGCCGGGATCATGGGCGAGATCGAGCTGCTCAAGAACCTCAACCACCCCAACATCGTCAAGTACGTGGGCTCGTTCAAGACGCGCACGCACCTGTACATCATCCTCGAGTTCATGGAGAACGGCGCGCTGTCCAGCGTGATCAAGCCGTCCAAGTTTGGCGCCTTCCCGGAGTCGCTCGCCGCGGTCTACATCGCGCAGGTCGCGCCCGCCGCCGGCCCCTCCTCTCCTTATTACGCAGCCTGCCAGTGCGTTTCGGCGCCGAGCGCCGCCGCGCCGCGCAGGTGCTGCAGGGGCTGGCGTACCTGCACGAGCAGGGCGTGGTGCACCGTGACATCAAGGGCGCCAACATCCTGACGACCAAGGATGTGCGCCCCGCGCCCCGCTGTGCTCCCCCGCCGCGCCGATGATATCACAAAGGCAGTGTATCTGTTTCGTCACCTGAGCGCGGAGCCCGCTTGGGAGCGGGGCGGGCGCCTGCATGCGGGCCGGGGCGCCTGCGCGCGCGGGGCGCGGCAGCATGCCCGGCCCCACGCGCGGCGCGGCGCGGCAGGGCGTGGTGAAGCTGGCGGACTTTGGCGTGGCCGCGCGGCTGAGCGAGGAAGCCGGCGGCGACGACGCGCTGCGCCTGGCCGTGGCCGGCACGCCGTACTGGATGGCGCCCGAGGTGATCGAGCTGACCAGCGTGACGCCGGCCGCCGACATCTGGTCGGTCGGCTGCCTGGCCGTCGAGCTGCTGACCGGGCAGCCGCCCTACTTCGACCTGCAGCCCATGTCGGCACTCTTCCGCATCGTGCAGGCACGCCCTGCATGAGGGTTAGGGCTAGTGGTAGTTATCCCTATACCTGCCCTATCCCCAATGTGCAGGCGCGGCGGCCCAGGGCTGGCGCCGGCCGCGCGGCCGGCAGCGGCGGTGACCCCTGAGGGCGCGCGCAGGACGAGCACCCGGGCCTGCCGGAGGGCGTGAGCGCCGACATGCGCGACTTCCTGCTGGCCTGCTTCCAGAAGGACCCGCAGCGCCGGCCCGGCGCGGCCGCGCTGCTGCGGCACCGCTGGGTGCGGCACCACCGCGCCACGCTGCGCGCCAGCTGGAGCCGCACCGCCGGGCTGAAGGCGCGCGGCGGGCGCACCGACGCGCACGTCTGCGTCTCGGCCGTCGTGGAGCGCATACTGCAGGTGGACGCGGCCGACGCGGCCGGCCCCAACCCTAACGGGCCGCTGCCGGGCGGCATCGCCGACTCGGCCACCGAGGTCGGCCTCGGCCGCGGCAGCGGCGCGGGCGGCGGCGGCGTCGGCGGCGGCGGCGTCGCAGTGGACGTCGCGGCCGGCCGCGGCGGCGGCGGCGCGAGCCCGGGCGCCGAGCCCGACGGCGGCGGCCTGGCCACGCCGGCGCAGCGCGTGGAGCCGCCGCGGCCGTCCGCCAAGAAGCGCCCGCCGCCGCTGGACCGCGCAGCGATGGAGGCGCCCGTGAGCGCGTTTGCGCAGGCGCCCGCCGGCGCCGGCGCCGGCTCCGCCGACGCGCCCATCAGCCCGCTGAGCGGCCTGCTGAGCGGCCTGGGCGGCGGCGGCGGCGGCGCGCCGCCCGGCGCCGGCGCGGCCGGGCAGGACCTGGGCGCCTGGCTGGCCGAGCAGGAGGCGGCGGCGCCGGCGGGCGCGCCGGCGGGCGCGCCCGGCGGTGCGGGCGCGCCCGGCGCTGGCTCGCCCGGCGGCGGCGGCGGGGGCGCGGGCGCCGGCGCGGGCGTGGTGGACGGCGCGCCCACGCGGCACCAGGAGGTGGCTGAGGTGCGGCGGCTGGTGGCCGCGCTGCGGCAGCCGCCCTTGCGTGGTGAGCCCGGCGGCGCCGGCGACGCCGGCCGCCGCGAGGCCGCGCTGGTGGCCGCGTGCGGCGCGGCGGCGGCCGCGCTCGCGGCGGCGCCCGAGCGCCGCGGCGCCTTCCTGGCCGAGGACGGCGGCTGCGCGTTGCTGGAGCTGCTGGCGGAGCGCAGCGCCGCGGTCGCCGGCGCCGCGCTGGCGCTGGCCAACGCGGCGGTCGCCGGCGACGGCCGCTGCCTGGAGGCCGGCGCGGCGCTGGGCCTGGCGCCGGCGGTGGGCCGCTACGCGGCGCCGGGCTGGCCGCGGCCGCTTCGCGCGCAGGCGGCCGCCTTCCTGCACGCGCTCGTGCACGCGGGCCTGCCCACGGCGCGCGTGCTCGTGGCCTGCCAGGGCCTGCCCTACCTGGCAGCCCTGGTCGACCCGGACCTGAGCGACGGCGGCGCGCTGACGGCGGCCGGCCTGGCCTGCGTCTGGCGCCTGCTGGAGCTGCACGGCCGCGGCGCGCTCAACTCGCTGTGCCGCCTGCTGGCCGCCGCCGGGCTGGGCCCGCGCCTGGTGGGCGCGCTGGGCGCGGCCGCCGCCGCGCTCGGCCCGCCGGCCACCGCCGGCAAGGCCGCGCCGCCGCCGGGCGGCGAGCCCGAGCCCGGCGCTGGCGGCGCCGGCGTGCGCCTGCCGGCCGCGCGCGTGACGTCCGCCATCGCCGGCGGCCTGCTGCGGCGCGCCGCCAGCGGCGGCGGCAAGGCGGCGCCCGCGCCGCCGGCCGCGCGCGCGGGCGCAGGCGCGGGCGGCGCGGGCGCCGCCGCGCTGGCCGCGCTGGCGGACCGCGCGTGCGACCTGCTGCTCGTGCTCGCGCACGGCGACGCGGCGGTCAAGGCGGGCCTGGCCGCGCCGGGCGCGGCGGCCGGCCTGCTGGCCGCGGCGGCCGGCCTGCCGGCGGGCGCGCAGGTCAAGGCGCTGCGCGCGCTGCGGCTGCTGTCGGGCGACCCGGGCATGCTGGGCGCGCTGCAGGCGGAGGGCTGCGTGGCGGGCCTGGTGCCCTGGCTGGCGCCGGCCGCGCCGGCCGCCGCGCAGGCCGAGGCGCTGCACGCGCTGTACAACCTGTGCAAGATCAGCCGCGCGCGCCAGGAGGCCGCCGCGGCTGCCGGCGCGGTGCCCTACCTGGCCGGCCTGGCCGCGCGCGGCGCGCACGGCGGCGGCGGCGCGCCGAACGGCGGCGGCGGCGGCGGCGGCGGCGGCGCGCTGCGGCCGCTGGCGGTCGGGCTGCTGTGCGGGATGGCGGCCGGCAGCGAGCGCACGCGCGCCGAGCTGTGGGCCAACAGCGGCCTGGACATTCTGCTGAACCTGCTGGCGGAGCGCGAGTGGGCGCCCGCCGCGCTGGACGCGCTGGCGGCGTGGCTGGGCGAGGACGCGGGCCGGCTGGAGCCGCGCCTGGCGCAGGCCGACGCGGTGCAGCGGCTGGTGGCGCCGTTCAGCGGCGCGGCCGCGGCCGGCGACAGCGAGGCGCTCGCGCGCCTGCTGGAGCCCTTCCTGCGCCTGCTCCGCCGCTCGCCGCGCGTCACGGTGCGCGCCGCGGCGCGGCCGGCAGGGCGCTAGTTAGTCTGACGAACAATGTGCCCGCGCGGCGGCGGTGCCGGGTCGGCATGTCAGGCTGCGAGGAAGACGGGTCGGCGCCGCCCGCCCTCGCATGAGCGCTGGGCGGCCGTCCGCGCCGACACAGTGTGCAATTGTGCAAGCGTGGTGACTCGATGAGAGCGTGGCCGCGAGTGCGGCGGGGCCTGGCGCCCGAGCGCGCGCGCGCGCGGGCGGCAGGTGGAGGTTGCGGAGGGCGGCCTGGGCCCGCTGGTGGCGGAGATGCTGCGCCGCGCGAGCGCGCCCACCGCGCTCAGCGTCCTGCAGCTGGTGCGCGCGGTCGGCCGCCCCTGCCGCTCCAGCTGCTTCCCCCCACCCCACACTCGCCCGGCCCGCCCGCCGGCCGCGAAGGACCGGGGCGCCGCCGCCGCCGCACCCACGCAGCGCCGTGCCGGGCGGGGCTGAGGTCCTGCTTCACAACTGTTGCGGCCCCGGCGTGTTTTCGTGCATGGCCGGCCCGCCGAGGCTCGTGCCGCGAGCGCGCGAGCGGGTGCGGCCCCCGGGGCCGGCGCCGCAGCGGCCGCGCGCGGCATGAGCGGGGGCGGGGCAAAGGGGTAGGGTAGGTTAGCCCTAACACCGGGGTGGCCGCGCCGCGCGCAGGTGCGCGTGCTGTACGCGGCGCACCCGGCGCCCAAGCGCTTTGCGGCACGGCTGGCGCTGGCGGAGCAGCTGCAGCGGCTGGCAGCCGGCGGCGAGCGCACCGGCCGCAGCGTGCTTGTGCGCAAGCAGGCGCACGCGCTGCTGGAGGCCTTCCGCATCAATTCCGTATTCTGAGGGAGTTTTCTGAGGCGCCGGGCGCGCGGCGCGGCCAGTGCCATGCCGAACAGCAGCGCCAGCGTGTGCGCGGGCGCGCCGGGCTGCTGGGGCTGGGACCTGCGTGCAGCGCCGCGCTGCGACGTGGCCCCGTCCTGCTGCCCAGACCGATTGGGGCTCTGAGCGCGTGATGCTGTGGGCCGGGAGCAGGCCAGGCGGGCGGCTCTGGCCTGGTCAGCAAGTGCATCTCCGAGTGGTGGGCGTGTATAGTAGAGTAGCCACCGCCCGTGAACGATACAATGGTCCCGTTCTGTCACACCAGGAAGGAACGCCACTGCATGCGTGTGCGCCGGACGATGCATATGCGCCACTTTGCACCGCCCGGCTCTGTGGCGCTTGCATGCATGCAGCGGCGGAGCCCCAGGAGCATGGCTCAAGCTGCTGGTAGGAGTGACATAGGCCACATGCGCACTTACACGTGTGCTCGGCCAATGTGAGTATTACAATGATGCGCAGCACAGTTACATGGCACCCCTAGCTGCCGCCAATTGCCTGCATGTGCACGCTTGTGCCAAAGGCTCACACAGCTAAGGTTTGAGCATACGTTGCAGCGCCCGCGCAGAGACAGGCGCGGCAGCCGCGTCCAGGACCATGGCTGGACACGTGGGCATGTGTTGCTGCCAGGGCCCAGCAACGTAGATGCGAGACCCACATCTGTACTACCTCCACAAGCAGACGTTGGTACGGGGTTTGCATCGGTGCTTGCCACTCACACGTCCCTCACTTCCCTCGCACACGCACCGAGTCGACCTCTCAACGTTGGTACACTCTTGATTGCACCAGTGCATGCAAATGAAGTAGGAAAATCCAAGGCACAGACTGATTATCTAAACAAACGAGCCGCGCTGCCTTGCACCGACGGAACCACACACTTCTGGGCCAACACAGAGTCCGAGCGAGGCCAGACCAGTCATATACAAGCCGACCGGCCTGCCTGCACGGCTAGCTGAGTGCATGAAAAGAAGTGGACACAATCTGAAGCCTGACGCAAAGCTCAGCTGTCAGAGCGCACCTCATCGTAGGGGATGACGGGCGCGTCCAGCTCGAATGGCAGCTGCACCTTGCCTGCCGCGCAGCGGAGCGCACACCATCAGCACACGCAGTTGCCTGACCCTGGGCCATTCACGCCGGGCTTTGTCCTTGCGACCGAGGGCAGCACCGCGCATGTCAGGCCTTGTTCATCCACAGCGTCAACACAGCAGCCCCATAGTCGGCGCACACACTGTGCCCACACTGACAGAAAACCCCCTGAAAAGACCCTGCCGCGCACCAGACGCATCAGCAGCCGGCCGACCCATGCCCAGCGCGTCCCAGGCGGCCGCCAGCGCGCTCTGCAGCCCCGCGTCCTTGCGCGCGGCGCGCGCGTCGTACTCGGCGCACGCGAACGGCCGCACCTGGCTGCGCGGCAGCCAGGCGTAGTCGCCCTGCCCATAAAACACGCACAGCAGCTCGCCCGGCCGGCGCGCCGCCGCCAGGTGCTCTGCCCGCGCCGGCTGCACCTGCGCGCCGCGCCGCTGCGCATCAGCTCATGCACCAACGAGGCTGTTATCACCAGACAGCCGCGCGCCCCGTGCGCGAGCAGCCGTCGCCTCACAACAGGCGCAAAAAAGAAAGACCAGTCAGAGAGCATGGTCAGACGGTGCTGCAGCCACGGTCCACACGTGCTACCACGCATCGCATGGAACCCAAGTCAGTGTGCAAGCACAGCTGCAACGATTTCAAGCAGCGCGTGTGCGCGCCTGCGCGGGCCACCACGGGAAGCCGGGTAGGCGCGCCCAGACCACCTCGTGCTCCTGGTACGCGCGCTCCACCTGGGCCGCAGGCGGCTTCATCTGCTTGCCCCCAGCGGCTGCCGGCAGCACGGCAGGCGCGGCGGGTGTCACGGGCCCGACGCCGGCGGGCGCAGCAACTGACGCGGTCCCGCCGCCCGCGGCATGCGGCCGCTGCTTCCCGAGCGGCTCCGGCCGCTCGGACACCGCTCTGCCGGCCAGCGCGTCGCGCTCCTCGCCGGCCGCGTCCGGGCTCTCGCGCGCGCCGGCGCGGCGCTGGCCGCGCAGCGCGGGCGGGGCCTCATCCTCATCATAAAACACATAGTCGGCGTCCTGCGTGCGTCCGCGGCCCGCACGCTTGCGCTTGCTGCGCAGGACGCGCACGGGCGCGGGCGGCTGCGGCGCCGGCGCCGCTGGCGCGCTCGGAGCGGGCGCGGGCGGCGCCGCGGGCGCGCCAAACGCCTCAGCGCGCAGGCGCCACGCATTGGCAGGCGGCGTGGTCGGGTGGAAGCGCTGCGACACGGCGCCGAACGGCAGCGCCTGGCTGGGCGGCCGTGGCGGCGCGCCGCCGGCCGCCGCGCGCCAGGCGTTCAGCGCCGCCAGCGAGCCGCTCGGCAGCGCTGCATGCAGCATAGGCGCGGGCGCGGGCACCGCGGCGGACGTCACCGTCACGCGCACGGGCGCGCACGCCGGAGACACCGCCGCCGCGTACGCCGGGGCGGCCGACACCGGCGCCCAGCCGCTCTGCACCACGCGGCTGCCGCCTGGCTCGGCGCCGCCCAGCTCGCCACTGCGTGGCAGGCCCTCCAACGCATCCCAGTTCCAACCTGCCCCCGCGCGCTGGCCTCAGCGTGCGTCCACGACGTGGCAAAGCAGTGGACCAAGCAGTTGCGAGCAGCAGGGACACCCACTGCTTTAGTTGACCACCCGGAGCACACGTGTTAACACAAGTTGCGCCGCAGCACGTCCGCTTCCCTTGGCTACCGGCAAGCGCAACGTCCGCGGCGCCCCAGCGCCTGGCGCGTACCCTTGGGCGGCGACGACAGCTCGGGCAGCAGCGGCAGCAGCGGGTCGGTGTCCAAGGGGAGCCCAAACAGCTCGCCGCGCCAGGTCATCTCCTCATAGCCGCTGTCGTCCGGAGACGCAGGCGCTGCACGCACGGTGGCGCCATAAGTGCCACTTTTCACTGTGATCAGCTCCACAAGTGCTGATCAGGCCGCAGGTACACTGCGAGCGCGGCGGACCCGCCCGCCTGCACCAACGCAGGCGACGCTCTTGTGCACTCTACTGCAGCACTACACCTAGCCTGCACTCAATATGCAGCAACACAGCTCGCCAGGCGATACACTCCGCGATTGGGTTCAGCTGCCCAGTCGTACACGGAGTTTGAATCCCAAGCACCGGGCTCGCTTGGTCGGACGGCGGGCTCACCGTCGTGAGCCGGAGCAGCGTCGGCGACGGGGGCGTGCAGCTTGCCGGCGGTTGACACAGGGCGCTCTGCAGGGCCATAAACCAGTCAGCACGGCAAATATCAAGAGAGCTCCAAGATGCCGGCAAAGGCACAGAGCGCACCAAGGTTGCCCAGCGCAGTCATCGGAGCGGGTGCAAGCAAGCGCTGGAGCGGTGGAAGCTTCTCCGCGCTGTGAGCGTTCCTCGGGACTGCCGCGGGCTCGACCTGCTTTTTATGTCTCTGCGTCTCTGCGTGCTGTCAAGAGGAGAATATGAGGCGAGCCTTATCGTGAGAAAGCACGGCCTCTCGTGTCAGTCCATAACGACCAGGCCTACCCCGGACATGGGGTAGGCACCTGGGGGGGATCAGCTTCCGATTGGGTCACCAAGAACCCCCCCCCATGCGCGAGCAGGTGGCTAGATCATGACATACCGGCCACCTGGCCACCTGTCCTCGCGCCCGCGGCAGCCGGATCGAACCTGCGCGCCAGCCGCGCGCCGTGAGCGCTGGCCGTCACAAAGCCGGAGCGGGGCGCGTGAGCGGCGCGCACCGGCGCTGCAGCGCGAAAAAGGACGCCTGCGCCTGCGTCTCCAGGCGCGTCAGCGCCTCCACCGCCGGGCGCAGCGCCGCCACGCGCGCCGCCGCCGCCTGCGTGCGCGCCCCGCGCGGCGTCAGGCCCCGGGCCCTAGGTCTTCCCAAAGCGCCGAGCAGGGCGAGGCCCGCAACAGCGCGGCGTGCCTGCGCGGCGCCCGCGTCGCGCTGCGCGCCGTACGCGGGCGCGCCCTCGCCGCCGCGGTGCGCCGCGGCGACCGCCGGCGGCAGGCCCAGGTCCGCGTCCGCGCACGGGATGGGCTGCTTCAGGCGCGCCTCGATGTCCTGCCGCGCCGCGCGCGCGCCGCCTGGCTTCAGCGCGCCCGCGTCAAGGTTTCGGCACCCGCCCGCCGCGCCGGCACGCGAGCCGCCTGGACCCGGCTCTATGAACGCCTCCACGCCACACTGTCACAAACGCCCCGAGACGGCGGCCCGAGCGCCGCCGCGGACTGCCCGCTCCGGCGCCCCAAGCGGGGCGCGCCTGCAGCAGGCTGGGCTCGTCGTACCAGATGGTGTGGCCGCCCTGCGCGCGGTCGCGCACGTCCGCGGCCGTCGGCCGCTCCCAGGGCTTGGCGCCCTTGACGGTGCAGAACCAGACCTTCTCCGGCACGGTCGCCACCAGGCTGAACGCGAGGCCCAGCGCCCCCGCGCGCCCTGGCCGGCGCGCGCGCGCTGGGGACGCGTCAGCTCGCGCGCCGGCGGCGCGGCGGGCGGGCAGCCGGTGCAGGCGGCGGCGGGCGGCACGGCAGCGCTGCTTGATGAGCAGCCGGTGCAGGCGACAGCGGGCGACAGCGGGTTGCGGGCCCAGCCGCGCAGGGCCAAGCAGAAAGCGCATCATGGCGGCGCTGCGTCTGCGCCAGGCAGCCACCCCCCCTGCCCCCGTCCGCAGCCCCGTGCGCCTGTCCCAAGCCCCATGCAGTGACTCCCGCACGCCCACCTCAGCCCGCCTGGGCGGAAGCGCAAGAAGGCGGCGGGCGCGCGCCCACGCGGCCCACGCGGTGGATGTAGTCCTCGGAGCGGTCCGGCAGCGTCATGTTGACCACGCACGGCAGGCCGCTGATGTCCAGGCCGCGCGCCGCCACGTCGGTCGCGATCAGCAAGCGCACCGTGCCCTCGCGGAACGCCTGCCGCCGCGGCCGGTCCGGCATGGAGCGGGCCGGCGTGGGCACGCCCGGACGGACCCCAATCACGTGCGGCTGCACCCACCAAGTAGTAAGGCAGCAGCGCCGGCGGGGGTGCGCGCCGCCGGGAGTGGCGCCCAGCAGCCGCCGTGAGCAGCAGCGCGGGCGGAGGACGGCGCGCAGGAGGCTCAGCACGGGCGAAGCGGCGCGGCCGCGGCCATGCATGGGAGGGGCAGGGGGGGGCGCGCCGCGAGCGCCTCGCGGCGCTGCTCCATGGCGCGCTGCCCGGCGAGCACGGCGCAGGCGTACGCGTCCTCGCGCCCGCTCTCGCGGCCGCCGCGGAAGCTGCCGCCGCCGCCGGCTGCATTCAGGAAGCGCTCCAGGTTGTCGCAGTCAAACTTGGTGCGGCAGAAGATGAGCGCTTGGCCGGGCCTGCGCGCGCGCGTTGCCTGGCTCCGCTCGTGCGCATGGCCTGCCGCTGCACGCCGCCGCGCGCGCTTGCCTGTCCGAGCAGGCAGAGCGCGCTCCGGGGCGCCGGGCGGGCCCGCACCGGTGCGTGTCGAGCAGGCGCTGCAGCATGCGCGGCTTCAGCCGCTTGACGGCCTCGGACCAGTTCTCGGCGCTGTCGCGCTCCGGGCCGACCGCGTCGTGCGCGTGCGCGTTGTCCGTGGGCACGCGCGGCGCCGCCTGCAGCCAGCTGCGGTCCTCGCGCGGGTCGACGCGCACGCGCACGTGCACCACAGTGTCCGGCACGCTCTCGCGGCCCTGCCGCGCGTGCGCGCGCCGGTAGGACTGGGCCCTGCCTCAATCCTACGCTAGCACCCCAGCCCTACCCCTATCCTAGCACGCAGGTGGCGTGGCGGACAGAGTGCCCCGCATATGCCGGCTCGCCTGTTCGCAGTGAGGCCGCGCAAGGCCCGCTACACAGCCGGCGCCCCTGCGCGCCGGCGCCGGCGCGCCGGCCGCGGGCGCGCGCCTTGAGGTCGACCCAGATGGGCTGGTGGCACACGCGCTCCGCGATGTCGCGCACCTCCGCAGAGTGCAGCGTCGCGGAGAAGAGCAGCACCTGCGCCCGCAGGCGCGCTCAGGCGCGCCCGGGGGGCAGCCGCCCCCTGCAAAATAAGCTGGGCGGCCAGAGCCAGGCGTGTCTGCGCCCGGCGCGCGCGCGCGCAGGCCCGCCCGCGCTCCGCCGGCGCGCCCCGCGACCTCCGGACCGGCAGCCGGCAGGCGGCGCGGCGCGGGCGGCCCCGCCGCGCACGTCGGCAGGGGCGAGCCGGGGCGCGCGCCTGCAGGCGCGCGACGCCCGCGCCCGCCTTGGGGAACTTGCCAAACAGCTCCAGGATGAGCTCGCGGTGGCCGGTGTCAAGCAGGCGGTCCGCCTGCGCGCGCGCAGCGTTGCTGAGGCTGCGCCGACGGCGCCGGCCGGCGGCGCCGGCCGCGGCGCGCACGAGTGTCGCTGCGGCAGCGCCGCGCGTGCTCTTGGAGCAAGGCTGGACACACGCGGGCGCGCTGGGGCGGCACTGCCGGCTGGCAGCGCGGGCGCGCGGACGGCGTGCGCGCACCTCGTCCAGCACGAAGTGGCGCACGCCGTGCAGCGCCAGCTTGCCGGTGCGCACCAGCTCTGCCACGCGCCCTGCCGCGCAGCCGGCCCGCGGCGTGTGCGCCCGCCCGGCACGGACAGTGCTGCTCGGCCCGGCCGTGCGCCGGGGGGCTCCAACGACGCGCACGCAGCGTGCCGAGCAGGGCGCCGGCTGCATGTGTCAGGGTTACGGTTAGGGTCACCACGCACCGGGCGTGCCGGTGACGACGTCCACGCCGGCCTCCAGCGCGCGGCCGGCCTCCTTGGCGGAGCCGCCGCCGACGGCCAGCAGCGTGCGCAGCGCGGGCGCGGCCAGGTGCGCCGCGAACGCGCCCATGCACGTGTGCGTCTGCTCCGCCAGGTCGCGCGCCGGCTCCAGGATGAGCGCCACAGGCGCGCGCGCGGCGCCCTCCGGCTCCGGCTCGCCCGCGTCGCCTGCGCGCCGCGCCGCCCGCCCGCCGCTGACCGCCCCGCCCCGGGACGCGCGCGCCCGCCGCCGTGGCAGGGAGGGAGTTTGCGCATGCCGCGAGCGCCGCGGCGGTGCCCCGGCGCCCTGTAATGACAGCGCAGCCCGGCGAGAGCCCTTGTGCGGCAGGCCGGGCTGTGCGCGGCCGCCCCAGCGGCCGCGCCCGGCGGCCGGGCACCGAGCACGGGGAGGATCCCCATGCCAGGCTGCGCAGCCGCACGCCCAGAGCGGGCCAACGCGCGCGCCGCGCGCACCCGCGCGCAGCCAGGCCGCCGGCGCGTCCGCCAGGCTCACGTAGCCCGCCGGCGGCGCGTGCGCGAACGGCGCGGCCCCGAAATTGGCGGCGACCTCCGCATTCTTCAGGCACACGACGGGGTACAGCGGCCGGCCGCGCACGTGCGCCGGCAGCGCGAACGCGGGCCCCAGCGACGCCCCGTTCAGCGTGAAGGCCACCTCGCCCGCGTCGGCGTCCAGCAGGCAGCCGACCACGTCGCCCTGCGCGCGTACGCTGACGTGGGCGGGCAGAGGAAAGGCCCGGGTCGGCAAGCGGGTGTGCGGGCGCACGCCGGACTTACGCCGCGCGCCGGTGCTCGGCGCAGGCTGCGCGGGCCGGCACGAGGCTGTGATACGAGGGCCGCGCGGCGCGCCTTGCCGAATGGCCGCCCGTAGTCCTCGAAGCGGCGCTCGTGCGACTTCTTGCCGGTGCCGCCAAAGCCAAAGCCGTGCCGGTCGGTGCCCAGCTCGCCGGCCGCCTTGGTGGCCCAGCCCAGGCGCACCAGGCCGTCGTCCGCCACGGCGGCCTCCCAGGCCACGCGCCCGGCGGCCGCGCCGACCGTCGCGCGGCCCTGGCACCACGCGTGCTCCGCGCGCGCCTGGCAGCGCAGGCCTGCGCGCGCGGCGCGCCGCTCGCATGGCGGCAGGGTGTCGAGCGGCGCAGCGCGGGCCACGCTGCGCTCCAGGGAGGGCGCCGCATGTTTCACTTGCGTGTGTTTCACTTGCACGGCGCGCCGCGCCGGCTGCTGGGGGCCTCGCAGACGGGAGGGACACGGGAGCCGGCCGCCTCGGCCTCTCCGCAGGCCGCAGCGGCTGCGGGCGAGTGCGCACGTCCGCGCTGTCTCGTGCCGCGCACAGCCACACAGGGGGCGGCGGGAAGGCTGGGAGCGGAGCGCCGGGCGCGCGCACCCTCGGGCAGCGCGACGGAGAACAGGGGGTCGCGGTCGTCGGCGCTCATGCGGCACTCGGGCGGCGGCCGCGCGGCGGCCGCCCCGCCCTGGCCGTCACCGCGCGCGCGCGCCTGGACGTCCTCATGCACAAGCTGCGCAGCGCAAGCTGCACTTCAGCATGCAGGCAGGGCGGCGGGCGGAGCGCTGCGTGCATGTGCGTGCCGCGGGTAGCGCGGCACCTGCAGCACGGGCAGCGCAAACGCGCCGGTCTTGCCGCTGCCGGTCTCCGCGGCGGCCAGTACGTCCCCGCCGCCCAGGATGAGCGGCACGGCCTCCGACTGGATGGGCGTGGGCAGCCTGCCGGTGCAGGACGTGCTTGAGGTGACCAGTCACAAGAGTGCTTGCAACGACCAGTCACGTCACTGTTCATGTGCAGCACCCGCGTCCGTGCGCACACACGCAACTCGCAGCATTGGCGCCCAAGTGCGCGACACGCACCGCCAGCCCATCTCCTCCACGGCCTTGATGAGCTCGGGCAGCACGCCCAGCTCTTCAAAGGCGGACATGCTGGTTCCAGGCCAGCTGCTGCTGCAACGCCTTGCAGCGGCGGAGGGCTACCCACACAGCACTGCGCTACGGCCTCTAATTTGAGGAATTTCAAGCATGGAACACATGCGAGCGAGCATGCTTGAGCACGGAGAGCCGAAGGGAGTAGCAGGCCTTCCCCCAAAACGGGGTGGCAGGTTCTTGTCAAGGCGACCTCGGACATGTACATGAACTCTCAACACGTCTTGCTACACATTGCATCACGGCATAACAGAGCTTGCGGCGCATGCAGAATGTTCAGGAGCTGCCTAGCCAGCCTGCGCGGACCAGCAGGCCCAGCGCCCTGCAAGCATGAGCTTGCAGCAGCGCATGCGTGTGTTGTTGCAAAGTTTGCAATGCAAGCGGGCTGATGGTGGCTTATGAAGGTATCCTTGCGACCATCACTATGCAGCCCTGCGTGCTGAGCACCTTGCAGATGGCTCATGCGTACGGTCAAACACACGGGCACCCCTTCAATACTTGCTGCACATGGTCAAACTCAAACGGGCAAGACTTGCAGGTCAGTGGACAGGTAAGCGTGGGGAACGCCCAACCCGGCACCCAGGAGTGCGCCATGCAAGCGCGCAGCTGCACCAGGGCGCCGGCCTGCTGTTCGACCAGGCTCCGGAATCCCTTCATAGTATGATCCTGATCTGGGATGCGACTTTTACCAAGCGGGCAGGAGCGCGCATGTGCACGCACGCTCACAGCTGCGTAAGGTTGGACACATCGACAAGCGACAAGTGCTAGCAAGGGATGCAGACCTGTGGCAGGTGCCTGATGAAAGGCAAGCGCACCGCCACAGGCCTGGCAGACGCGGCGCAGCGCAGAGACCTGCCGCAGCGCAGAGACCTGCTGGCACTGCAACCAGTGCCGCAAAGAATGGCTGCCCTGGAGCATCGGCTGCTCGCTCGGCGGCTTTAACACCACGAACCCCATGGCGCGCGTCCTCCTGTGGCGCCGCGGCAAGCTGCCTAGGGCATGCGGCTGAGCCGGTACGCGTCCTCGGTGGCCCACCGTTGGTAGTCGTCCGCCAGCCTGCGCAGGCAGGCCGCCGTCGACGCGCGCGTGCTGAAGCAGGCTCTGAACCCCAGGCTGCAGCTGCGCGTGCGGCAACGGCCACGAGCGCGGCGCCCTCAACTCCCCTGACGCAGCTGATCCAGCCGCATGCCCGCGCTGGGAGACCGGCCGTGCTCCAGTGTCCCCAGAGCGCCACCGGACACCTCACCGACGCATATATATACCTGGCGCCCGCCGACCCGCATGATCTGCAAGCGCACGAGGGCGCGCCTGCGCAGGAAGAGCGGCAGCAGCGTGCGCATGACGCCCGCCATCACCGCGTTGCCGGCCGCCTCCAGCGCCTCGCGCGGCATCAGCGTGAACGGCGGCACCACCTCGCTCCACACGGTCACCTCCGACACAGCCTGCGGCGCCGGCGCGCCCCTGCAGCCGCACGCGGCGGGGCGCAAGCAGGTCCGTCTTTGCGCGTCGACACGGCGCCGAAACGCATCCTGATACCACCACAGCGGTGCTGCTCCGCCCGGCCTTCGCTCGGCACGCCGCACAGCCTCCACCAACTCATCCGCTGGCACGCCCTTGGGCGCCCCTGCGCCGCACGCATGCACCGTGCCTGCAGCCAGCGCGCGCCGTTCGCGCATGCAGCAGGCGGGCGCGCACGTTGATGGTGCCGGCGAAGTCGTCGGCCGGGCCGCCCGACCGCCCGCCGCCGAGGCCGGGCAGCGCCTCGCTCGCGCGCGCGGCCCACTCTCGCGCGCCGCTCTGCAGCGCGGCCAGCGCGCCGCCGCCGGCGGCCGGCGCGGCCGGCGCGGGGCCGGGCGCGCCGCGGGCGGACGGCCGCGCCGGCAGGCCGTCCGCCCAGGTCAAGTGCGTGGCGAACGCAATCGCGACGCGCTCGTTCAGGCGCAGCCGCTGCACCAGGTCCGAGCCGCGCAGGCGGCAGCTGGTGGACTGCGTCGCGCGCGCGGCGCGTCAGGCCTGGCAGTCTTGCGCCGCCCCGCACACAGGCCACCCGGGCGCCCGCCGCACGAGCTGGGGCCCTGTCACGGCCCGGACACTCGCATCGGCGGGGCACGCAACACAGAGCCGGCCCCGCTCCCCAGGTGCTCAGGCGCGGCGGGCGGGGCGGCGGGCGCGCACGGTGATGCTGACGCGGCCGAGCGACGACACGACCTCCACCTCCACCAGCGGCTCCAGCCACACGCTCAGCAGCTGCGCGCGCCCGCCCGATCAGCCCCATCAAATCCTAAGCGCCCCTGACGCCCGGCAAGCGCTCCGAGGGTGGCAGCGCACATGCGCCGACGAGCGCCGCACGGCGGCAGGGCTGCTGCACGGGGCGTCGCGGGGCCGGGCGCACACGTTGATGCGCGGCACGCTGAGCAGGAAGCGGTTGCGCCGGCCGCCCAGCGGGTGAATGAGCTGCGGGTCCAGCAGCACAAACTTGTCGACGGGCAGGCTCATATAGCGGCCGAGCGCGCGCTCCCCGCCGCCGTCCTGCCCCGCGCCACGGCAGCGTTTGCAGCGCGCTCGGGCGCGTGCTCGGGCGCGTGCTCGCAGCAGCTGCCCATACGGAGCCAAGCCGGTGGCTGAGTGGCGTGGGCTGAGCTGCATGAGCGCAAGCAACCACGGGCAACCCCTGCAGCCTGTGCCGCCGCATCCCCGGCGCACCTGGACGCGGGTGCTAGTGCTCAGCTTGGCGCCGATGCAGGCCGGGTCGTGCAGCCGGCCGCGGTCGGCCGGCGCCATGGGCGTGACGGGCAGCCCGCGCTGGCTCGTGGTCGCACGTGCTGCCAGCAGCACGCCCCGCGCGCGCGCGCCCGTGCAGGCCGGCCCGGCCTCCAGGCGAGCGCTGGCCGTGTGCATTGCGCACGCAGCCCCGCCACCTAGTGCTCACGAGCTCAGCGAGCCAATGCAAGATGGCGTGCACAGCCGCTCCTCGGCCAGCAGGTCAGGCAGCACTGCAGCCCCCCGTCCGACCACGCTCCTCACGCCACATGGCTTGTTGCACCCCCAATCATGGTGGCCATGGTCTCGCCTGTGCACAGGTTCTGTGTGACAATGTGCACTCCCTCCTGAATCGATGTGCAACACGGTGTTGAAGGCATCCTGTGGCCCAAGTCCTCCCCGGCACACATACCGGGTACCCTCCAGCCTACCCGCTTACGTGCTCAGAGTGGAGTCCACTCAGTGGACGCACTTCTGGCTCTCTCTACTTTGCCCTGCCTCGTGACTGACAGCGCGCAACGGTGCGGTGACACAGGAAAGGGCCAGCGTGAAGGCAATCGGGACGCGCTGATTGCAATGTCCAAGGCCATGCAGAAAGCGCAGGTGCGTGGCAGGGTGTTGCTTGGGGCGTTTGCACCCGCCTGCCTGCTCACGTGCGCGCACGTTCCGCTGTTGCGCGTGTGTTCACTGCTTGCTACTAGTCACAGCCATGTAGCAGCCAACTCGCCTATGACTTTCAGCTACTGGCGAAAGGCCGCACGTGCCTGGCCCACAGACTGTGTCAAGCGCTCTGTCCACCAGCGGCTGAGAGGTTAGAGAGACCTCGCATCCGTTGGGCCAGGCATGGCGCGCTCTTTCCGGCCAGGCTTGGCATACTAGCCAGACCCCGTCAGGCACAGCGCAAGCAGTGCTGCCGCATCGGGCCAGCCTTGAAGCACCGTGCCCGCTGCAGGGCTGCTTCCCCTGCTGCGGTGCCGTGCGCACCAGAGGCCAGGACGAGCAGACCGCGCGCCTGGGCGACTTTCCCGCGGACGAGAAGCTGTGGGAGGGCGGCGAGTTCAGGTTCTGCGGCTCGGCCATCCGGTACAAGAAGATCCTGTTTATCAGCATCCAGGCGCGCGCGCGGCACCTGTCCTGCGTCTGCTGCCTGCCGTCACTGCAGCTTATGCTGCTAACCTTGTCGGCACACTCCACTGCACAACATGCGCTTGTTGTCTGCCCCGCACTGCTCAGCTGCGAGGACGGCGGGCGTGGTCCGCCCGCGCGGCCTGCCTGTGTCTGCAGCGGACGGCCAGCACCACAGTGTGTTGCCGTGCGGCGCGCGGCAGATCTATGAGGTTGCGCTCTACCTCGAGGTCGACTCCACCGCCGCCGAGCTGAAGCGCCTGCGGGCCGCCGGCTTCTTCGCGCAGGCGCGCCCCGCCTCCCTGCCGGCCGCGCAGGCTGCCTGTCCCCTGCCAGACCGTCGGGTAGGCTGCCTGTTTATTGCAAGCAAATAGGCAAAAGCAGCTGAGCAGCAAGGCCGCTGGCCAGCCGGCCGCTGCATGTCCGCCGCGCGCGCGCGCAGGCGGGCTTCACCGAGGCGCGGCTGATCGAGGCGCTGGGGCAGTGCGCGGCGCGCCGCGCGCTGCAGATCCAGATGCTGCGCAGCGCGTCCTTCTCCCAGTTCAGGTGAGCAGCGTCGCCACCCAGCACGCTGTCGCTGCACGCCCTCTCTGCACAGGCTTGGCGGGGGGGGATCGCATTGTCCAAGCTTGTCATGCCAGCGGGCGCCGCACCGCGTGCATCCCGTGGGCCAGGGGCCTTGCACACCTCCACCTCAAAGGACACATCGCCTGTCCGTCCCGGTGATGGAGGGTGTGTCCCTTGGCGCATTGCCAACGGTCGCAGTTGTGACCCTCCTCCCTGAGCGCCCGCGCGCCAGCTCCGAGATGCGCAAGGACCTGGAGCCGCGGCTGGCGCGCACGGGCGACCAGGCGCTGCTGGAGCCCTTCCTGCAGTTCTTCAAGGGCAAGCCGCTCAGCAACGGCTCCACCATCCTGTCCATCTGGGAGAGTGCGCCGCCCCGGCCGCCCCGCCCGGCCGCCCGTCCCGGCTCCGCCTTGCCCAGCCCAGACCCCCTGCCTGGCAGAGCAACGCGCGCGGCCTGGGCCTCAAGTGCATGCGCGGTCCAGCGTGCCGGCAGCGCCCTGCGCGCCGCGGCCGGTCATGAATAGCCCTGCTCTATACCTACCCAACATTAGCGAGGCGGCGGCCCGGCGCGTCAGGCGACAACGCGTCGCTGGAGGGCGCGCTCTTCCCGCCGGGCTTCTCCGACTATGAGCATGCGGACGTGCCGGTCGGCATCGTGAACGAGAACTTCTGCCGCGCCATGTTCGACCTGTACTGGGGCCCCGACTGCGTCGTGCCGGACGCGCGGCGCCAGTGGGCCGATGCCGCGCTGGAGCTGCTGAAGGCCTGAGCGCTGCCCGGGGTGCCCATCGTGGCTCCTGTTGCTTACTGGCAATGTACCACCAGCATTTCAGCCGTGCCCAGCAAATGCGCAAGCGCGCGAGCCTGAACACCTTACTGAATTACTCTGAGTATCCCCGTGCTTTCCAGGGGGCTTGATGATGTCTCGACAAGCTGCCCGTGTACCATGCATGGCCGAGTGTGCGCACAGGCCGGCAGGGGCTTCCTGTACATTATAGCGCTTCAATTTAGATATGCGCTTGTAACAAAGCATTTTTATTGCAGTTTCAAGACGCTGCGTCAGGTGCTCAACACGTACAGCCATCAATGCATAGGGCTGTCGGACGCTGTCTTTCACACACTGCGGCGCCCAGACAGGCGCAACACACTGGAAGTTTGCGACAGTACACACTGACCTAGCTGCGAGCAAACGCTGCAGACATCAACACACAGAGAACCCTTCCGAGACACGCATGGTACATGGCGGGCCATTGGCACGCCCAGCACGACAGAAGCCCAGGGTGCAGCTGCGCGCCCAGCTCATGGTGCGAGACTAGGCTGCAGCGCCTGGGCCCATGGACAGCAAACCCTACAAGGGCGGCTCCTTGTCCAGGTCGGCCACGACCAGCTTCAGGACGGCGTCGAGGGGCAGGTGCGCGTTGGCGGGCGCCTTGACCACGCGCTGCCAGCGCTCGCCGTGCCGCGGCTCGGCCGCCGCGCAGCGCCGCGCGACCTCCGCGGCCGCGTCGGCGCCGCCGTGCTGCGCCTCGAACTTGTAGAACAGCGCCCAGAAGTCGCCGACGTCCGGGTTGAGCAGCACCGCGCGGCTGAACCAGCTGCGCGCCTTGTCCACCTGCGCGCCCGCAAGAGTTGGGCTTCCGAGCTTCCCAGGCAGCAGTGAGCATCACGCCTGGAGGCGGGGAGGACGCCGTTTTGCGGCGCCCCCAGCACGAAGACGGGCGCTGCGGCAGCCGCCGCAGTGCTCCTGGCGAACACGATGCGCTGGCGCCCACGCGTCACAACATCTCTCAAACACAACCGCCCATGATGCCAATGCATGGTGGGCGCACAGGGCTCCTCTCTTATCGGACGGTGCGCCTCGGCGTGCAGCACGCGGAGCGCTGCCTACCCGTGAGGGGACCCAGCACTGCCGGCGGGGGGCACGCGCGCCTTCCGGTCGTTCCAGAACAGCTGCGCGACGGCGGCGATGATGTGCGGGTCGTCGTTGCAGCGCTTGAGCGCGTCCACGCTGCGCGCGCGGCGCGCCGGGCGCGGCGCCAGCGCGACCGCCTCGGCCCACAAGCGGCCGCTGGCGGGGCACTCCTGCAGCGCCTTGGCCATGGCCGCCTCGGCCGCCTTGGCGCTGCCGGCGCGCTGCTCCAGCCGGATGGCCGCCAGCCACAGGTCCTCGCTGCGCGGGTTCTTCAGGCGCGCCTGCGCACCCGCGCGCGCGCCGTTGGGCGGCCACACCGCATGGAAGCCCTGACACGGCCCCCTGCTCAGCCTGCCTGCCGCGCGCGCTCGGGGCGCCGTCTGAATCCAGCGCTGCTGGCGGGCTGCCCGCGGCACCGCCTGCGCGGGCGGGGAGGAGGCTGCCCGGCGCCGCTTGCCGGGCAACCTGAGTGGCCCTGGAGCAGGGAGAGGCGCAGGCGCTTTCTTGCAGAGCGGCTGCGAGCTGCTGCAGCGCGCAGCGCCTCACCCAACCAAGTGCCAGGGCCGGGCCGCGCGCCTGCTCCAGGCGCGCGCGCGCCTTGCCGACAGCGCCCGTGGCCGCCTCCAGCCGCGCGGCGGCGACCCACAGCGGCGCGCTGCCCAGGCAGCGGCGCAGGCCGGCCTCGTAGGCGGCGCGCGCGGCGTCCGGCCGCCCGGCGCGCTCCTCCAGCTGCCCGCGCATGAGGTGCAGCTTGTCGAAGTAGGGGAAGCGGCGCGCGCCCTCCTCCAGCAGCGCGCGCTCCTGCGCCGCCCGCGGCCGCTCAGGCGCCCGCGCGGCTCGGCTCCTTTTGATATCTTCTTAGTATCAAGGGCACCCAGTCAGGGACAAAACGTCAGGTTCGACACGCTAGAGACAAGGCGGCCTGGCGGCGGCACGTACACAGCCGCGCCAGGCTATTAGTGCCAACCCTCTGCCCACGCACCCGCCGCGCCCGTCCGGCGCCCGCGCGACGTTCGCAGCGACCGCCCAGCCCGCCCGGCTCTGCGCGGTCCCGCGCATCCGGGCGGCCGGCGCGCCGGGCGTGTCTGCCAGAACAGGTATGAGCCCCACCTGGAGGTCACGCCCATGTGTGGTACTTCGGGGCAGGGTAGATAGGCAGGCGGGCGGCAGCGGACCGGGCGCGGGGGTGAGGCGGGGGGCCGGGCGGGCGGCGGGGGCGCGCCGCGGCCGCGTCGCCGAGCTCGCGCTCCACGATCGCGGACTTGAGCCAGACGCGCTGCGTGGAGCTGGCGGCGCTCGCGCGCGCCTTGGCCAGCAGGCGCTGCGCGCGCACGGGCTCCGCGTTCTCGAACTCCAGCTTGAACGCGGCCAGCATGAGCTCCTCGGACTCGCTGACCTTGAACGCGGCCGCCAGCACGCCGCGCGCGCCGTCCACGTCGCCGGCCAGCCACTTCTCCTTGGCGCGCATCAGCCAGAGCACCTCCGCCTGCGCGCGGCGCGCCGGCCTGCTTACACTGCAGGCGCAGGGAGCTGCCGCCGGCGCTGCCACTGGCGCGCTCGCACGCGCGGCCGGCCGGCTTGCGGCCGCCGGCGCGCACGGGGCTGGCGCGCCCATGCCTGCCGGCCGCGCCCGCGCGCGCGCACAGCCGAACTCCTGCCTGGAGCGTCTCTGCGCCCTGCCTGCTGCCAGGCTGAGCCGCGCCTGCTGCCGCAAAAACACACGCATGCGCGCGCTGTGCGGCCCGTATCTGTCCGCGGGGCGGCGCTCTCAGGCCTGCGGTCATGTGAGGCCAGCGCTGTGCGGGGCGGCTGTGAGCGCGCCGCCACGGCTCGGGCGGCGGCTGTATCGCCCGCCCCGGCTGGCAACCCCGCTGCCGGGCCCCGGCGCGCCGCCGGCCGGCGCACCAGGCCCTCCCCTATCTTGCAGGGTATGGCAGGGTTAGGGAGGGTTGGGTTTAGGGCACGTGCACAAGTCGGGCACGCGCCTGCGGGCAGTACTTGACGGCGCGCTCCAGCAGCGCGTCCAGCGCATTGCGGCTGCCGTGCGCTTTCTCCAGCGCGGCCGCGCGCCGCCACAGGCTCTTCTTGCCCGGGAACACAGACAGCGCATGCGCCAGGATCGCGCGCGCTGTCTCCACGCTGCGCGCGCGCGCCGGGCCGCATCAGGCCCTGCGGCGACCGCCCCGCCGGCCCGCGCTGCCGTGCGCGGGCGCCGCGCCGCCTGATGCGGCGGCCAGGCGCTCCATCAGGCTGCGGTGCACGTCAGGGGCACCGCGCGTTGCGTGGTCGCGGTGCAAGGTCGTTGTTTCGGCCCCCGGGAGCGCGCGTGCGGCCGGCCCGGCGCGCCTGCCGCGCTTGAGTGCCTCCTCCGCGTCGGCCTTCCAGGTGCGGCTGCGGTCCTCGGCCTCCACGCCCAGCGCCACGGCCACGCCCACCAGCGCGCGGCACGTCGCCAGCATTGGCGGGTCGCTGCGCTCGGCCGCCTCCGCCTCCTGCGCGCGCGCGCCAGCCTTTGCATCCTTGAAGGCCCCCCACTCTCGGGTCCTCTGCGTGCTCCTCAGGGTGCGCGCACGCCTCTGGCTCTGGTTACATGGACGACCGCAGTGGCGCCCCTCCTGGCACTCATGAACGCGCCCAGCATGCATGTGGGGCGAATGTGGGGACGTCGGGCGGCCGCGCGCGCCGGGCTGCAGCGCGCGCGGCCGCCGCGGGCCCCGGTCGGTGTCCGCCGTTATACACACGCTTGCGCGATGTGCCTTTCTCGCGATACCACCCTGCGCCGGGGCTCACGGGCGCTAGGACTCGGCCAGCGGCGGCTGGGTGCTGTGGAAATCATGGCGCAGCCCCTTGCATGCACGCCCGGCCCCGTATGGAGCACCTGTGCCCCTTCAGCGTGCCTGCCTCTGGCACATGCGGAGCCCCCGCTTGCGGCGCACCATGCGCCCGCGCTCACGCTGGACACCCCCGCCGTCCGGCGCGGCGGGCGGGTGCGGAAAGCGGGGCCCAGCCTGACCCTAGCCTAACCTAGCCTGAACCCTAGTCCGCGCCTTGAACCACGTCTCGCGGTCGATGACGGCCTGGTTGGTCTCCAGGCTGCGCACGCCGCGGTCGATGATCTTCCGCACCATCTCCGCATTGCCCTGCGTGCAGCGCCCCCGCCTCAGGCTGGCGCGCGCCCGCGCCCCAGCAGCAAGGAGGGCCACTGGCGCGGGCTCGGAATCAGGCTCTCCGTCCCGAAGCGCCCTCCGTGCTCCTCTCCCCACTCCCGGCGGCCGCTGTATGAGGCTGCATCGGCAGACGGCGCGGGCAGGGTGCGCGGCCAGGGCGGGCGGGCCAGGGCGGGCGGGCCAGGCAGGGCGGGCCAGGGTTAGGGTAGGGCGCGCCTGCGCCTCCTCCAGCTTGGCGGCGGTGATCCAGATGGACGCGTCGGTGGGCACAGCCTGCCGCGCGCGGTTGAGCACCACGCGCGCGGCCGCGTAGCTCTCCAGCCGCGCGAGCGCCAGCCACAGCTCCACGTGCTGCGCGCGCGCCGCGCGACCGCCCGTCATGCGGCGCGGCCGGAGCTTGCACTAGCCCTTGCGCAGCGCGCGGCGCCCGCCCGCCGCTCCTTGCAGCGCGTAAGTGGCCTTGGCCGCGCGCGCGCCGGCTGCTGGGCTTGGCCGGTGGCTGCAGAGAGTGGTGTCCGGATAACCAGTGGTGGCCGGACGCCCAAGAGTGTGGTGTCCGAACAACAACCACGTCACTACAGAAGACCCGCCGCACGCGGCTGCATGACTGGCCAGCCGCCGGCCGGCAGGGCGCGGGCCGCGCGCAGCCTGGGGCCGCACCTGCGGGCAGCACTCGACGGCGCGCGAGAGCAGGATGCGCGCGTCGTCGGCCGGCGCCAGCTCCACCGCCGCCTTCCACAGCCGCACGCTGGTCGGCACGCGCTCCAGCGCGCGCCGCAGCACGCGCGCCTTGGCAGCGTCCTCCACCTCCAGCCGCGCGGCCTGCGGCCCGGCGCCTTTGTGACGGCATGCCGCGCGCCAGCGTGGCGCCGCCGGGCGGCCGCGCGCACCGCTCGGCGCCAGAACACACCCCAGCCGCCGGACCACGTTCAGAACTCAGCTCATGCCCAGTTCGTTCAAGCGCATGCGGGCTCGCTTGCCTCCGTTGCGCGATCTAATAAACTTCTGAACCTGGCCTCTGCGCTGAGGCGCGCGCAGACACATCCGCGGGCGCCTCCCTGCTGCAGGCGCGGGCCCCGGGGCGGCGGAGCGGCGCGGCGCGCCTGCATCCACAGCTTGACCGAGGACGGGATGGCGGCCACGCCGCGCGCCAGAATGGCCTTAGCATTGTCGGGCGTCTGCAGCCGCGCGCTCTCCAGCCACACGTCCTCGCTGCCCGGGCACAGCTCGCAGCCCTTGGCCACAAGCTTGCGCGCCTCCGCCAGGTTCCTGCCCCCCCGCGCCGCGCCGCGTCAGGGTAGGGTATGGTAGGCTGGGCGCTGTTGTGCCCTGCGGCCCGGCGAGCCACCCGCCGCGCGCGGCCGTGCAGACACAGGCAGTCACTGGGCGTGAGCGGCGCCGCCGGCGGGCGCGCGTGCGGCACCCGCTGGCACGCTCGCTCTCCAGCACACAGTTTTGGAAATCGCCCTGCGCAACGCCCGCATGGGGCGGGGCCCGGCGCACCCGGCAACCTCCTCCAGGCGCGCGGCGGCGACCCAGCCGGGCGCGTGCTTGGGGTTGGTGCCAATGACGCTCTTCAGCAGCGTGCGCGCCTTCTTGATGTCGCCGATCTCTGCCTCGCTCGCCACCTTGATGCTGTTCAGGTCGGTCAGGTAGCCCTTGGGGTCGACCACCTGCGGGCGCCGCGCATGGCTCGGCACAGGGTTAGGTTTAGGGTCGCGGCAGCTCAGCTGGTTTCCGGCGAAAGGCACAGCCGCCGCTGCCGGCCCGAGCGAGGCACAGCGCGGCGCCCTGCGGCGCCAGGCTCGGAGGTTGGGGCGCCAAATCGGAGGGTGCAACGAGCCAAGCGCTGCGGTCGCGGCGCCTCCGCGAGAGCCTGGTGTGGCGCGGCGGCGCCTGAGGATCAGGGTCAGCAGGTCAGGAGCAGCCGGGCGCGCACGGTCTGGCCGGACACGGAGTCCGCCATGCGCTCGAGCTGAATCTGCACGACCGTGCGCCGGCCCTTGCCGATGTCGGTCAGGTCGGTGGTTGCGCCGCCGGGCGTCTCCAGGCCGGCCCGCGCGTCCAGCGCGCTCACCGTCTCCTTCTCGCTGATCGCGCGCGCCAGCAGCGAGTCCGGCACCGGCGTGAATTGCTGCGCGCGGCGCGCCGCCGCGCCCGGTCAGCGCGGCCGCGCACCGGCGGCGCCTGCCGGGCTGGCGCCTGGCGGCGCGGCGCGCCGGGTCGCCCCAGGCCCCCGCACTCTGCCTACCCGGTGCGCTCGCACACTCGGAGGGCGGGTCTCACAAAAGCAACGTGTGCCACCAAAGCCACGTCTGCAACTGGGGATCAGACGCACGGCGCGCCGGGCCGCTGCGGCGCGCCGGGAGGGGCGAATCCCGCGCCGCGCCTGCAGCTTCTGGCGCTTGATGGTGTAATCGCCAATGTCGGGGATGGCCTCCCACTCGCTCTGGCTGACCTCGCCCAGCTTGCGCTTGAGGTCCGCAAACTGCTCGGTGATCTTCGGGTTCTCCTTGCGGTATTTCTCCAGGTCCTCCTTCAGCCGCTTCTCGCGCTGGTCGCGCCGCCGCTGGTCCATGTGCTCGTCGATGTGCTCCCAGACCTGGCCCGCGCGCGCGCGCTCGGCAGCCGCCTGCCTGTCAGCGCGTCCCGGCAGGGGCGCAAGGCCGGCACGGGGCCTCCCGGGGCTGCCGGCGCCTCCCCATGGGCCGCAGCTCGCACGCAGCTGTACTTGCTGGTGCTGGAGGCCACCCAGTGCAAGCGCTGCGGCAAGGCGCAGCCTGCACCTTCAGTGCACGCGGCTGCAAGCGCGCGCAGCTCAAGCAGGCAGCAGCGGAGGCGCGCCTGATCGGCCTCCTTGTCGTCCTGGTCGTACTCGCCGACCGCGCTGGCGAACGCGCCCGCGTCGTTGCCCTGCAGGCGCGGCCCGCCTGAGGCACCGCATGATAGACGCGCGGCCTGCACACGGGCGGCGCTCAGCGCTGGCGCACCATGAACTCGTCAAACTTGGAGTCGTCCTCGCCGGCGGCGGCCTCGTCGTCGGCCTTCTTCTTGGCAGCCGCCTGCGCGGCCTCGGCGTTCGCCTTGGCCGGCGCGATGCCCTGCCCCACACGCCGCGCCGAGTCAGCGTGAGCGTGCCACGGGCAAAGTCCACGGACTGCTCGCGAAGATCGCGGCCGGCAGCAAGCACAGGCAGGCAGCGCACCCCGATGCCGGACGGCATCTCCGGCGCCTGCCGCGCCGGCCCGATATCCGAGCGCGTGGTGAAGCCTGCGCGCGACGCGCGCAGTCCAGCATCCAGAGCACGCGCAGCACGCTCGGCCGCATCTGGAGGTCGAGAAACTGCTTTTCGCACCTGTGGCGCCACGGCCCAGGCCTGGCACATAGTTGGACGGCCGCGGCAGCGCATTGAAGTTTATCCGCTGCCCCGGTGCCGTCGCCGGCGGCTGCTTTGTCAGCGTCGCCATCTTGCAGAGCAGGCGGCGCTCCGTTGGTCCTTGTGAGTTGCTCCCTGCCTGCAGCCTGAGCAGACTGGGAAGGGCCTCCAGCTAAACCTACCTCGCAGCACAAATATGAAGGCAAAAGCTGGCACGGCACTGCAGTGGCCGCGGTCGTCTGCTTTTCTCTCCTCTGGTCACAAAGAGCTGCCATCGGCGCATACACGGACACTATTTAGGCCCTTAATCAAACCGCCTGACACCTTCTATGACTGTGGATACATGCGCAGTTCATACACGGTAAGTAAATACAACGAGCGGACTACTGCCATGAGGCTGCGAACTCGAAAAATCACAAAGTGGCACGGTGAGACGTTCTGTTGACGCGACTGACAGACTTGGGCCTCAACAGGTGAGGAAGGAAAGGAGCGATGTGCTGTGCGTGACGTGCTCGTCATGCACGCCACAAGACCTCTAGTATGAAGACAATATGCTTATGGAGGCGCTCAGCGCACAAGATATCTGCAGTACGCCCAGAGACGGAGTGCAAGCTGGCAAGGTACCGCGCAGGGGCCTGGGAATGGCCATGTGTTGCGAGCTTCCGTTGACGACAGAACTTGCGAGACCGCTGTACGTACGCACCAGCGTTGTCGTGACTAGAGGCGGCACGGACCTAGCCCAGCCTAGCTATGGTGGCCTTGGTGGACAGCTAAGGGTCGGCACTAGTCACAGGAGCTTCAAAGCAGGGCCTGCATGCAGTTGCGCAGCGTGTCTGCACAAGGCAGCCCAGCACACCGCATTCGAGATAGCCGTCCCAGCCTTCAACAATCGTACAAGCTGCAACTGGTACGCGCAATGAGTTTCCGCGGCCGGGTGCGCCCATCTCCGCGTCGTAGAGCTCGCTAAGCTGACTCCCTTTGCCACACCTGCGCACTTCATATGTCCGGGCCTGCGCAGTGGACACGCAAGGTGGCCGACGACTACATGCCAGTGACGATTGTCGCAGATGGCGCCGCCCTCACTCTGCAGTGCGCCAGCCTCTGCCCTGGACCAGTCGAGAGAGCCGGGGTTCAACTGAAGCACGGCGAGCTCGTCTGACTGCTGCACAGCCGTGCTGGGCGCCCGCTGTGCAGTGCCTGCCGAGTGCATGCCCTCCTGTGCTAACCACCGCCGCCAGCGCCAGTTTTTGGGTTGGCACGCCATGTGCGGCCCTATCAACAGTTGCAAATGTCTGTTGCCTCCAGCTGAGTCTCCAAGTCTCCAGATGAGCACAGCAGTCACAGGCCAGAGGCCGGTGAGCTGGCGTGCAGGCAGCTCGACGGCGGCGCCGCTGCAACGGGCGTGCTCAACCATGCGCGGGCGGCAGTCGTCACGGGCACCTCGACCGGCTTCGGGCACGCGTCGGCTGCCCTGCTGGCGCAGCGGGGCTTGCACATGTTTGGCAGCGTGCGCAAGCAGCGCGACGCCAAGCGCCTGAAGGCCGAGCTGGGGCCCGCCTGCATGCCGCTGGTGTTTGACCTGAGCGACGAATTTGCTGTCCACGCGGCTGCCGCTCAGGTCCGCCGCGCGCCTGCGGACATGCGCGGACAGCGCTGATACTCGACGGCGTCGATTTGGCCCATCTGGGCAACGCACATAAGCTCACAGTCGTGCCGGTCATCTGTGAAGTGAGGACAAGAGAGCGATGTCCGACAGAGCTTGCTACTTATGCAGGTGGTGTGCCGATGGCTGGGCTGCACTTGAGGAGGGGCGCTGGTTTGCAGCTCAAGCTGTGCATCTCACGCGCTAGCAGGGGAGCCTATGGATCACACTGATAGAGTGCGACAGACGGACTGATGGCCGCACTGCCTTGGTACAGAGCAGTGCATATTGCTGCTGTGAGAGGGTTATTCATCAAGAGAGGCACTGGCCGTGCAGCGGCATGCTTGCTATCCGTGGCCTTTCTGGGTGATGCGCGCCCGTCTGCTCGCTATACGCTTTGTCTGAGTCAGCAGCACTGGCCGCAGCGTCTGCTCGCTCGCAGCGCCAGCCCCCGGGCGTGCAGACCATGCAGTGCATCCGGCAGTGCATGACCTGTCGCCGTGCCGCGCCTGCGCCTGGTCGAGTCCTGAGCCTGACTTGTCGTTGTCTGGCTTGCTAGGTGCACTGGGAAAGTGCATGCTTGCATGCAGTGCATAATGCTGCGCAGGCGGTGGTGGTGAGCTTGCACACATGCCAGATGGCATGCTCGCTACCACTTGAGCTGCGCCTTGCATTGATCACCCAGCATGCAGCGTGCTGATGCATGCATGGCATGGTGGAGCCCTGAGCGGCCCATTTGTGCACCGCTCTGTGCATGTTACCATGTACAACACCTACGAGCAGCGGTATGTGTGTTAAGCAGTGGTATGTGTGATCAGGTGCATGCAGCACACCATGCATGGTGTGTTCGTTTGTGTGTAGATGTAGTTTGGGGCTCAGATGCCAGGAGATGTCAGCATCACGCATGCACTGTTGGGCAAATGATACACCGCCGGCGAAGGTGCACCTGGGCTTTGATCCCAGCCGCCTGTGCAAAGCTCCCAGGGAGATGACCAGCCTAACATCTCCTGCCTGTTCTAGTACACCTTGCTTCTGTCTGTGTCTGACCAGCGCGGTAGTCACCATGGTCATCGTAGGCGTGCCGCACACCACGCTGCTCGACCAGACCCAGATGCACAGTCACGCCTGCACTGCACAGCCCTCGGCTGCCTGGCTGATGGAACGTCTGCGGTGAGCGCCCCGGAGCAGCCATTCCAGCAGAGCTTTTTGCACACTGCAGGGTGCCGGTCCATGCGGAATACGGGCTGAGAGCTGGACATGCACCACTTGGGCCGCGCTGCTTGCCACCATGTGCGCCTGGTTCAAGTCTTGCTACAATGGTAAGGCACGCTGTATGCCCCACTCAGTAGATGCAAGGCAGCTTAATGGTAAAACCTCCCTGTGCCTGCATTCATGTGCGCAGATGTATGCACGGGACACTCAACAGAACAGGGCCTGCAACCTGGCCTGCATACAAGTGCTAAGCATGGGGTCACAAACGCGTGCAGCACACCGCTCGTCAGATTCGCACAATAGACAGGCCTCAGCTCACGCGCAGGGCTGCGCGGGCGGCCGGCACTCAGTCGACCGCCTCCGCATCGGAGGCGAGCATGACGCCCTGCACGTCGCGCGCTGCATCGTTGTTCACATACACCTGCACCTTGTCGGCCTCCACGACCGCGCCGGCGAACAGGAACGGCAGGTCGGGCCGCGGCCAGGCCGGTGCGCCCGCGGCCTCGCGCAGCAGGCGCGCCGCCGCCGGCCACGCCGGCCAGGCGCTAGTGCCGGCCTTCTGCGCCCGCCGCAGGTCGTCGTACGCGCCTGGCGCCGGATGGGGGTTGAGACTTAGGGTTAGGGTTACACAGCAGGCGCGCCGCCGCCGACCACGTCGGCCAGGCGCTGGTGTCGGCCTTCTGCGCCCACGGCAGGTCATCACATGTGCCTGGCGCGGGGTGCGCCGACCATGCGTCCGCACCTTCCCGGCGTCAGCCGGTGCAGGCTGGCCCTGCCTGTTGACTTGCACGTCCATGTATGGACACCCCAAAGCAACAGCCTAGCTGTGCACTAGTGAGGGGGCCACCGGGTGGCGGGGGGCAGGGTGGGGCCTGAGGCGGGCGCGCGCCGCGCGTGATGAGGCTGACAAAGCCCGAGCGGGTGGACGCGGGGCCGACGAAGGTGTACTCGAACACCTCGGCGGGCTCGCCGAACACGTACGAGTTGGCGGGGTCGTCCGCGTCACTCAGCTCGAGGCGCCCGGCGCTCAGGCGCGGCACCAGGGCCGCGGGCACGATCAGGCGCACGGCCGCCGGCGCGCCGGGCGGCTGCGCGGCGTCCAGCACCAGCTGGGGGTCTATCACGAGCACTGCCGCCGGCACACAGGCGTGGTTGCGGGCGTGCAATAGCGTGTTCATACAGTTGGCTAGATGGGCATAGACGCCAGCACAGAAGGCAGTCGTTTGCGGGCGGCCAGCAGAGGTGATAAGAAACACAGTCCTCACCCTCAGCCTCGGCAGCCTTTCCCGCGCTGGTCGAGGCCGCACAGAGCGACCTAATGCTCGCGCCCGCTCTGTGTGCGAGCCCTGCAGCTGCGCCGCACCGCTGGATGGCTGCAAGGTGAGGCAGCAGAGGCATACCTCCGCAACAGCAATGCAGGCGGTCACAGAGCTTGCAAAAATCTTCTGCTTTGCTGGTTGCTGGGGACCCTCCTTGCCTTTGAAGGGAAGGAGTGTGCATGAATTAGTCGAACTCCTCAGCACAGCGCAATTTATAGGCAGGCAAGATAGAGAAGCAAGGCGCCTCCTGAAGACTCCCTGCGCCAGCTCACGGGTGCTTGGGGCTCACGCGACATAGTGGCATGGCTGAGCCGGAGCGCACAGACCCGCCCTGCTCTGCAACACGCATGCACCTGCTGCCCTGCGCGATTGACTACACTGGCCCTGCAAGCGTCAACGCATACTTCAGGCCCACAGTCACAGGCCAGGCCCCCAGCATCAGCTCCTACTGTAGGCGGACAGCTTCTCAGGGACTGACAGTAAGAGACGATCCGCGCTCAGATCACGCCGCCGACGGCGCCACGGTGCTGGACGCAACGTTCCGGGGACGGCAGCTGCGCGGTGCGGCAAACTCACCAGACCCATCTTGCACGTTGAAAGGCAGACAAGCAATCATGTCAGGTGCGCCGGAGCAGGCACGGAGCTGCAGCTGCCGCCGACGTATGCCGGCTACGTGCTCGAGTCTGCGGCGGGCCGGCCACAGCAGGAGGTGGCCAGGTTCCAGGCCCTGACATACTGGAACCACGACGCGGACCCAGCGCCCACCGACGCTGTGCAGCGGGCGCTCGGCTGGCTGCCGCTCGCCGCAGAGGTGAGCGCGGCGGCGGGGGCTGCCGCAGGGACGGCTGCTCGACGCCTGCCTGGTGACGCCTGGTTGGGACGTTGCAGGTGCACAAGCGTGTTACCGCGCAGAGCGTCGACGCGCTGCTGCAGGAGGAGGCAGGCGGCTGCCCGAGCGCGCCACAGGCGGATGGGTAGCATGCCATATGGCGACAGACGCACTGTAGCAGGTCCTGTGAAACGTTGTAGAATGTCCTGGTGCATGTGACAGTGACAGAGGAGGCACGCTGCCTGTTAAAAAACACATGATATGAGCCCCAGTGCTGGCTGCATGGCAACCTTGAGTTTTGCGAGGCGCTGGACATAGCATAATTTGCATGTGAGCACCAGCATGTGCACTGTGCACTTCGTTTGCATCTAGTGCGGCTGGCACTGCAGCCTGAGGCGGTCCCGCTCGGCGCATGCGGCCTGCAGCTCCGCGCGCAGCGCCGCGACGCGCTGCTTCCATGCGGCCGTCGCCTGCGCGCCGCCGCCGCCCAGGCTGGAGATGCTGGCCTGGAAGGCGCGCCGCTCGGCCTCCATCCGCTGCTCCGCCTCCGCCCAGGCCGCCTGCGCAGCAGGCGCGTCAGCCAGGGGCGCAGCGCGGCTGCGTGAGCTCAGGCGCATGCCAGCCGCCGGCGCCGGCGCGCCTCGGCGGCGGCCAGCCGCGCGCGCAGCGCCTTGTCAGCGGCGGCCGCTTCGGCCCGCTCCGCCGCGGCGGCCGCCTCGCGCGCCTTGAGCTGGTCGGCCAGCTCGGACAGCGCGCGCTGCGAGGCCGCGCGCTCGCGCGCAGCTTCGTCCCGCACTTCCTGCTGCCTGCGCCGGGCCGCCGCGGCCGCCTGGCTCTCCTCTGCGAGCTCGTGACGGACCTGCCGCACACCACCTGCTGTCGCGGCCTTCCTGCAAGCGCGCTCCAGGACCGGGAGCTGCAAGCACGCCGGCACCTTGGCCAGGTCGGACACTGCAGCGCGCAGCGCGCTCGAGTTGTCAAACTGTGCGTGCGCGCTGTCGTGGTACGCAGTCAGCACCTTGCGCATGGCCTCTGCGTCGGCAGCCTGCGCGCGTGTTTGTGCAGGTCAACCAGGTGGAGGCACGGCCAGTGGAAGCACGGCCGGGCAGCGTGTGCACCCTTCACAAGCGCACCAGTGCCTGGCAGCGCTGCTTCAACGCAGCGTTGTCCACTCGCAAACACTCTGCCTCGGCCGTCGCTGCTTCCAGGCGAGCCTGCTCAGCCGCGACCGCGCTCTGCAGGGCACTCAGCTCATCAGGTATACCCGCCATACTCCCGCAGCGCGACAGGGCTTGGCCGCTGTGCGCGCTGTTGCTGGATCCGCACACCGCGCTTATGGAGCTTGCAGAAAGAGGACTTGCAGGAGCAGGCGGACCATCCGAGAGAGGGGTTTCTCAGGGCCTAGCCTGCTGCTGTCTAGAGCTAAGCTGAGAGGGACGGTCAGCAGGGAGCGAGCGCTGTCCCTCCTTGCGGTGCCGGACACTGGCCTGGGCCGATGAAGCTCAGCGCAAGGCAAGGGGCATTGCTGGGGCATTGCCATCAGAAAGTCCGCTGCCGCAGCGCCCCGCGGCGGCAACCGCTCTGCAGGGCGCAGCAGACGACATACCAGGCGCCATCTTACCGCACGGCAGCCACAGAGCTGGACGTGCTGGAGCGCTACTCGGTAGTGGTGCCCGATACTGGAGCGCTGAAGGAGATTCAGCAGATTGACGACCCGAAAGCAGCCACGGTGTCGTCAGCAGTGCTGACTGGCATCCTGCGCAATCCCGCCGGGCAGCAGGAGCTGAAGGCGCGTGTTGCCAACTGCAGCTGCTCTGCCATGCGCTGCTCCCGCCGCCTGAGAGCGTCCTGCTTGCTGAGTGCACAGCACTGGTGCACCCGTTCAGGTGTGTGACCGTGAGTGTGTGTGCTCTGCAGGCGGCAATCGAGCACGCGATAACCTTTGACCGCTGCAGGTGCGCTGATGTCCCCGCATACACAGGCGGACGCAGCAGCCCACTTGCCCGATGTGCAGACCGTGCGAGGTGCACACAGCTGCAGCCTGCCAGCTCTACCAAATAGTGTGCCCGTCGCGCAGTGCGCTCTCCGGCGACAAGAAGCTCGCGTGCCAGCTCGACAAGGCGACGGTGAACGTTGGGGCCATGTTCGCGCAGCAGGTGGAGGGTCGGGTGTCCACGGAGGTGTGCCCACGGCGCCCGCGGGCCTGGCCCACACCAAGGCTTTGGGGCATAGCACCGCCCCGGCCCTCACCACATCAGGCTGCTTGGGCGCGCAGGTGGACCCCCGCCTGGCGTACAACACAGGTGCCTGCACCTCCTCGCCGCCGCCACCGCGCCTGCACCCCTGACGCCACTCCGTTCCCCCTTTGCCTGCTCGGACAAGATGCCAGGGCCCCCTGTGCGCACTCTGCCGGAGCCCATGTGCGTCCTCCACAGCTACGCCCGACCTCAGGCTCGCGGCCGGCGGGCGCCGAGCGCTCGTGCTGGTCCGCAGGCGCGCTCATCGAGCGCGGGGAGAGCCTGCTGCGGCTATACGAGGAGATGGACGTGCCGCTGGAGCGCGTGCTGATCCGCATCCCGGCCACATGGGAGGGCATCCAGGCCGCCAAGGCGCTGGAGGCGCAGGGAGTGGCCACGCACCTCATCCTCGTGTACAGGTGCGGCGCGCCCCGCGCGCGCGCGGCCGGGTCCTGCTGCCACGGGCGCCGCCCTGCCGGTAGGATTAGGAGCGATGGCCGCGCCCTGGCAGCAGGGCCTGCGGTGTTGCGGCCTCGCGGCGGGGCGTTCCGTCAGGGGGGCGCGGTGCTCCATGGCGGGCTGGCTATATGCCGCATGGCCTGTGGACCGGGCAGGCGAGGCGCGCGGGTGACGCCGCGCCGTGCGCCGCGCGCAGCTTCGCGCAGGCGATCGCGGCGGCGCAGGCGGGCGTGAGCGTGATCCAGCCCAACATCGGGCGCCTGCACGACTGGTACGTGAAGCACCCGGGGTTCCCGCGCGACCCCAAGGCGCGCGCCCGGCGCCCCGCGCCCGCGCTGCGGCGCGGCCGCGATGCTGCGCTGCAGGCGCATGTCGCGCCGGTGGGTGACCTGGCGCCTAGCCGCCCGAGCGCGTGCGCTGGCATGGAAGCTTTCTGCATGCGGCGGGTCAGACTGTGCGGCAGGCGCGAGCAGGGGCGCGGAGATGGGCGCGAGTCGCAGCCACAGCGCACGCGCGGCCCGCGTCCACGCCTGTGGGAGCGTCCCTCGTCCGTCCACCGCCGTCACCCGCCACAGCGCGCCGCCCACGAGCAGGGCCCGCGCGCATACCGGCCTCACCTGCCACAGCGGGCGCCCCCGCGCAGGGCCCGCGCGAGGACACCGGCTTCACCAGCGACACCAACCCCGGCATCTCCATGGTGGAGCGCATCTACAACCTGTGCCACCAGGCGTTCCCGAAGACCAAGGTCATGGTCAGCGGCATCCGCAAGCCCGAGGGTGCGCAGCTCTCCGTATGGCAAGCTGGGCCGGCGCCGGATGCGCCTCTCGCACTGTCCGCTCTGGACGGCATCCCCTCTGAATGTCTCCCCCTGCGTGCACCCCTTGCCCCTTGCAACTGCCCTGAGACTCTGCTCAACATCGCACGGCGGCGGCACCACACACTGCTCGCGGCGCTTGCGGGACGGCCGGCGCGCTCGCGCACGCGCAGAGGCGCGCATGCTGGCGGGTGTCGACTTCATGGTACTCAGCCCGGCCGTGCTCGCGACCCTGCGCGGCGCGCCCACGATGCAGGCGCGCCCGCCCGCGCTGCGCGCGTCGCCCCTTGCGTGTACAGCGGGCACGGTCGGCGCCGGCGCCTGCTGCCAGCCCGCGCTCTTTGCCCTGCGGAGCGGGCGTGCGACTGCGCCGCTGCCGCAACCCCAGAACCGGGCTGTGCCCTCCTGCTTGGGTGAGGATGTCATGATGGAGGGCGGGCGCGTTAACAGGGCTGCCCCGCTGCCTGCGCAGGGCTACAATGATGGCTTGTCGTCGGACTCCGCGGCGGCCAACGAGCCCAGGCCGACGCTGTCGCCGGAGGCGGCGGCCGCCGCCAGCTTCGACAAGAGCGAGCTGGCGCCCGTCACCAACCAGCTGCTGCAGGAGGCGCGGCCCCGCGCGCCCGCGCCCCGCCGCCCCGTGACGGTTTACAGTCAAGGGCGGGGGGTCCACTGTGCCTGCCGAGCCTGTGATGAGGGCCTGTGCAGGCGCTTTGAGCCTTTGCTGCGAGCACCCGGATATACGCCAGCGCTCACTCACGCCCTGCTTGGCACGCCTGCTTGACCAGAGTCGGGGCCGCACCTGCCTGTCATGCAGCGATGGGCGGAGGTCTGCGAGCCAGCACACTGTGGGATGCAGACCGGCCGGCACGAGAGGCGGCCGCGCATGGCGCAGGGGCTGGGCATGGCGGGCGTGCAGCTGCTGAAGGAGGGCGTGGACGGCTTGGTGGCCGACATCGAGCGCCTCATCCCCACCTTCACCACGCGCAGCATCGGCAACGAGTAGCCGAGTGAGTGGACGTCGCAGCGGTGCATGCGTGTCATAAGCCATGCCTGGCAGACCGCGGGTGAGTTGCAAGGTGCCAGCACAGATGGGAAGCCCTGCTTGAGCATGGGTTGGCGATGGCGATCTGCCGCATTGCTGCTGCATAGGGGGGAGTTGCCGGGAATTAATAAAGAGTGCAGTTTGTGTTAGGAAGTGATCCAAGCAGTCTCAGGCTCTGAAAATCACAGCGATGTCTGCATGCTGGGCGTTGGCACGCAAGATGCAAGCAGCCATAAGAAGTCGGGTCGGACCAGCTTTCAAAGCTCTCAATCTGCACACTCTGTCAGGGCATACTTCAAGGCATACTCCAAGGCACACTCCAAGCCATGCAGGCATCATGTCTGGTTGGTTACCAGCCGCGCTGTCGGCATCAGGCTGCACCCGCCCCGCACTGGCCGGTGCAGCGGTCCTCCGCCCAGGCGCCCCCACACTGGTCACACCTCCGCCGCGGCGGCGGCGGAGGCGGAGGCGGCGGCTGCTGCAGCCGCGACACGGCCTGCCGCGCCTCGGCATTGTGCGGCTCTGCATCGGCGGCGCGCCGGAAGTCCTGCAGCGCCTCGTCCGCGCGGCCCAGCCGCTCCCTGGCCCACAAGGCGCTGGTCAGGGTAGGGTACCACATTTATCATACCCTCATGCGGCCATCAACTCCTGGTCTGTCCTGTGCATGCGGGACACTGCGCCACACACGTGTGTGTCCTGGTTGGGCCCTCATGCTGGGACGGACTACAGGCACAGGAGGTCCCATGACTGCTCCGCATCGCCAACCACTCTGCAGTCACATGTGCCCGCACCGGCGGGACACAGACATGACTGTTGCTCGCGGCGCCTGGGCTTGGCGCGCGGGACCCTGTCACACCGTCCATGTCAGGCAGTGCAGGGGCGCGTGCCGCGCGGCGCCGCGGCGCAGCAGCGCCTTGACGTTGCCGGGCTCGCGCGCGAGCACGGCGCTGCAGTCCGCCTCCGCGTCGGCGCAGCGCCCCAGGCGCAGCCGCGCCAGCGCGCGGTTGTTGGCCGCCGCGGTCAGGCCGGCGTCGAGCGCCAGTGCGGCGCTGTAGCGCTCCTCCGCCTGCGCCGCTGCGACACGCTATACGGTAGGGTAGGTTTAACCTCCTCCGCCTGTGCTGCCATAATCTGGTGTCAGAAGGGCTGCCGCGGCGAGCGTCCAGCGACCGGCTATGCACACCGGCCCGCGACTGCACCATGCGTGGCCGAGCAGACTGCCTGTACGCTTGCGGCCCACACACAGGCCGAGGCGCTCTGACATGATGGACATGGGCGCCCTCTGCTTCACCAGCCCTGCACAGTCCTCTGTGTGCTGCGGCCGGCGCGCCTGGGCCAAATCGCCGCGCTTGAGCGCGGCGTTGCCGTCCTCCTTAGCGGCCTCCGCGGGCGACAGCTCGGCGACGCGGGGCGGCGCCCGCGGCGGCGCCGGCGCGGCCTGCATGCGTGTGAAAGCCGCATGCGCGCTCTCCGCACTGCGTTTGCGCGCGTTCTGCGCGGCGGCCTCCTGCGCGCCCGCGCTGCCGCCCAGGTCGACCAGCGCCTGCAGGGTGGATGGCCGCGGGGTGGCGCCACTCATGGAGGACGCGGCCCCCACGGGCGTGCCCCCGTGGCAAGAGCACACGACAGCAGACTACTGCGCGCGCCCGCAGGAGCAGCCATCCAGGGCGAGGTCGGCTCACAAGCGCGGCCAAGGCGCTGCCGTGCGGGCCGCGCGCGCCTTCACCCACGCGGCCGAGCTGGCGACCTCGCCCAGCGTAAAGTCCAGGCGCTCAAACTCGCGCTCGTTGTCGCGCACGCGCGCGAGGAAGGCATCCCCGCGCACCTGCGCGCCGCAGCGCCGGGCGTCGCGGCCTGCTGACGGCCGCGCGCGCGGGCGGGCCGACGCAGTGCGCACTCCATCCCGCCTGGCAGCCGGGAGCGCAGCCTCTGGGGCGCCCGCATGCGCTGGCGGCGCGCCCGCAGCCGGCGCCAACAGCTGGATGCACCGGCCCAGCGAGGTGTGACCACCCATGTGTCCAGCGGCTACATTCTTGCCCATGAAGCTGTTTCTTGTACGAGCGTGGGTAATGCATTCAGTGGGAGTGTCTGCCGTTTCAGCATGCGAGCACTTCAAACCTCCTAGGTGCTTCGGCGGCGCCCCAGCGCGCAGGCCGGGTCACGGCGCGCGCGCGCCTGGAGCGCGCGGCCGCAGCAGGCGGCGATCTCGGAGGCGCGCGGGTTGAGCGGCGCCTGCACGAACTCCGCCTCGTCGTCGCAGTACATGTTGACGCCGGTGAAGTCGTTGTCGGTCGCGTTGGCCAGCAGCGCCACGTTCTCAACCTGCGAGCGCCTGGGTGCCTCAGGCGGGGAGGCCGCTGCAGGGGGCTGCTGCAAGGCGGGCCGCTGCATGCGAGGGTTCATTGTCGGGTGCGTTGGCCAGCAGCGCCACAATCTCGATCTGCCGGCGCCGTCGCGCCTCAGGCGGGAGGACCGCTGCAAGGGGGAGCGCTGCAAGCGAGAGTTGTTGTCCCTCCCTGTGACAACATTACTTGCACGCGCTCATGCATAGGTAGAGCATTGCCGTGGGATGCATTATACGTAAGCGCGCTGCACGCCTGCGGCATGACCATGCTGGCTTGGATTTGTCGAGACATCGAGGCCATGCATTGCTGGACAGGAGTCCAAGAGCTGCCTGCCCACAGGCCCCTGTACTGGACGTCTCAGCGAGCCCTACAAGCTTCATGTCCTGGCTACCTGTCGGGCGTGCAGACACAGCCTGCTGGACACATGCGTAAGCTACACGCAGAACTCCTGTCCTGCGCAACCTGCACGTGTGCTGAGCCACCGCCCTTGCTCCAGGGCCACCGGGCGATGGGAATCCCCGAACAGCAGGTGCATGGTCAGCCTGAGGGCTGCGGGTGGTCACCATGCCCAGCCCGGTCGCAGCGTTGAGCATGTCGGCGCTGAGCTTGCCCCGCTGGTCCTCTGGCACGTTGGCGAGCAGCGCCGCCTGCTGGCGCGCGCGCTGCGCCGCAGTCTTCCCCGGCTTGTGGCTGCGGAAGTGCTCCTGCGCATTCCAGCACAGCGAGTTATTGCAGGGCGCGGCACACTTCCATTGCACAGCATTTGAAGCGGTATAGCTGCACGTGCTGCAAGGTTGCATTGGAGCACAGCGTAAGCTTGCCTCCTCACTATGGCATCATAGCGCAGATGCTCTAGCACACCAGCTCACAGAAGTACTGCAATCCCCACTTCTTGTGCGTGCTCTCATTGTATGCAGACTCATCATCATGGTGCAAGAAAGCAGGCGCGACACCTTCAGGCGGTCCAGGAGGCACCTCACGGCCTCCTCCTCGTCTCCATAGCTCAGCTCCCACTCCTCCAGGGGCTCAGACGGTATGGCGGGCACATACACAAACTTGAATGCACCAAGTGCCTTGCTCATGACTGCGCCTGCGCAACGCCCCAGCACCTGTTGGCCGTGCGTGTACTTGCAGCGAGTGTGCGCCCCCTGTCCCGTCTCCCTCCTTTCTGAGGTGGGAGGCCAAGCCCTATATATATATTCTTGGTAGGCTATGTGCCTGAATAAACAGTGCCGGGAGTGTGGAGCACAACAGTCAAAGGCCGAGTTGAGTCATTGAGCATCCACTAGCCGCGCACTTGCAGCAGCACCTAGCCATCCCAAGCACGCATCTTGTTAGTTATGCGGTATACGGTGCACGCACAAGCATTTGATCTGGGTCGCAAGCTGAGGTCATCCTCGCCAGGCAGCTGAACGCTGTGAGGGACACGCCGGTGCCCTATTCACGCTTCAGCAGGATGCACTCTGCGACGCGATGCACATTTGCTGCCACTGCGGCCTGTGCGCTGATCTGTGCACACCACCTCGCGATCTGTGCTGCAGACGCTTCAGGAGCTGTTTCAGGTGTGCGTGGCAGAGCTGCAGCTTGTCGCTCCTTGACACCAGCAAGCACTGTCCAGCAAAGCGTCGACGTCGCTGATGGTGTGACATAGCTGCAGGCTGCAGCAGCCTGGTGGATGCCTTTCAGCGGGAGCATGGCAATGTTACAACAAGCCCGCACGTGGATGCAGCCGCTATGCTCTTCTTCCTGCACATACCGCGCACTGCCGGACGCACATACCACACCTGCTTCCTGAAGGTGCGGCGACTCCTGCGCGACACGCCACCCCCCTGAGACTGCCGGCCAGGTCAAGCTCCGTGTATCTTGTTATGCACAGAGGCTCTGACTCGTGCCCCAAGAGCCAGGTCCAGCAAGCACCGCTCGCCCTTGAACATGTCACGTCGTTCCACACATGCAACCTATCCCTCAAGTCGGCCTGCTCGGTCAGCACACTGGCAGCCACTTCCACGGCGTTTGCAACCTGACTGCGTCTGCACGAAAGGGTGTGTGGGGGTGGCTGGCGCGGGCAGCGCCGCACGGCTGGGAGCAACTTGTGCACGGGAGGCTCAACCTCACCCCTTGACACGGAGTCATGCCAATGATGACAAGCACACGGCGCACAGACAGCCTGCGCTTCGGAGTAGCGCATCCAGGCTGCCTTCCACTACAGGGATGACATGGCGTGAGAAAGAGGCCTGCACGCGCGCAGCTGGCGCGGCCGCCGAGCCGGCGCTGCGAGCGGAGCTACGACGTGCTGCGCCTGAACGAGAGCGCGCCGGGCTGCGGGCTGCTGGGCAGCCACGACGACTTCAGCGTGACGAGCCACCTGCCGGCCGACACCGCCGTCGTCACGCAGCTGCGGTGCAGCCCCATCCGCGCCCCTTTCGGCCGCGTCAGGCCGAGTGTCAGCACCAGGCCGGCGCTGCCAGCACGGCTGTGGTGTCTATGCAACTCGCTGTCTGTCACTGCATGCCAGCCTGCCAGCGTCCCCCACTCGTGCCGGCGTCGCCCTCATAGTCCCATGCGGCACGTGGCAGCCAAAGCCCGCGCCCAGGCATACACATCGCCGCAATGTTCTAAGGGATGCCGAGCCCTGCGCTGAGCCAGCCGTCCGAATCGGGCCTGTCCAGCGGCCCGCATGCGGGGCGCGCCGCCGACGCGACGCCTCCGGCGCGGCAGGGACCCGGTCGACCGCGTGCTGAGCGCATACGAGTTTGCGCTGGAGGTGGCCGTGCGCGCCGTGCGCATCCCCCAGTCCCGGCCGCCCGACTCCAAGAAGGCGCGCGCCGCCCAGCCAGCCGCGCCTGCCGCGTGCTGCGCGCACGCCCCCGCAGCTGCCCGGCTCCCCGTCGCCGCCGGGGCGCCGCATGCGCGGCTGTCTCAGGGAGCCAGCCAGGGCTGCTGCAGACACCTGTGTGGGCGAGCTCCAGCCGACGTTGCCTGCGCCGCCGTACCGCTCTGGAAGCTGTCCCACCTCGCGGAATGCAGGTTGGGGTGGCCGTGCATGCGCATGCAGCAGAGCAGCATGCGCCGGGAGGGGGCTCTGGGCACAGCCGGCCCCGGCTGGATGCGCCATGTGTGCATGGCGCCCGCTCCCGGCCCGCTGCATCAAGCGCTGGCAAGCCAGACGGGCCCACGCGGGCGCGGCGCGCGGCGCAGGTCAGCACGCGCGAGGTGTGGCCCTGGTCGGTGCTGGTGCCGTGGCTGGAGGACGACCTGCGCGCGCGCGCGGCGGCCGCGCCGGCGGGTGTCGAGCTGCCCGCGCACGCCGACCCCTACGACTGCCCGGCCGTCGCGATGCCGCTGGCGGAGTTCCTGGAGGCGCCGCTCGTGCGCGACCTGGTGCACAACGGGTCGGCGCTGCAGGTGGGCCGCGCGCCGAAGCGCGCCGCCCGCTTATGATGAAAGCATGCTTCCATGCCTCGTCCATGCTTTGTCGGAGCGCTGGTGGGAATGCTGCTCCCCAATTTGCAGGGCACATAGCAGCTGGCCCCGCCTCACGGCTGGCCTGCATCCGGTGTCGGGGTACGCGGGCCAGCATAGGGCCCCAAACCTGGGCCTGGTCACGAGCGCGGCTGCGTCAAGTGGCTCGAGCGCAGCGCACGCCCGGGGCCGCCCCCGCTCCAGCGCGGCCCGCGCGCGCCAGGTGCTGGGCCTGACCAGCTACTCGCGCTGGCCGGACGCGGGCGCGCTGCGGCGCTGCGCGGCGTCCGACGGCGGCGCGGCGCGCCGGCTGCAGGCGGCCGCGCTCGGCCGCCTGGCGGGCCTGGCGCACGTCGGCCTGACCGAGCGCCTGCAGGAGAGCGTGGCCTCGCTGGCCGCGTCCATGGACCTGCGCATGGGCGGGCCCGCCTGGAAGGCGCGCCCGGCTGCCCGGGCGTGCTGCGCGCCGCGGCAGTGACGCATGCAACAGCGATCCCCTGTTGCTTGGCACACGGGGGCTGCTGTGGCTGCTGCGCGGCCGCGGCCAAACCAGGCGGGCGCCGCGCGCGGGCGCGCGAATGCTGTGTAGGTGCAGGATGCACGGTTGTTGTGAGCGCGGGGCGCACCTCGCCCGGCTCTGCCACGCCAACGCGGCCCGGCCGGGGCGCAGGCCGCGCTGGACGCGTTCGCGGCCGCGGAGAACGGGACGGTGGTGCAGACGCGCGGCGACGAGGAGTACCTGCACCCGCTGCCGCTCTGGCGCGCGTACGGCCAGTGCGTGGCGCGCGCGCGCAGGTGCCGCGCCGCGCCCGCCCGCCCGCCGAAGCGCTTGCCTAATGACAGTGTCTGTGGCGTCTTTGGGGGTCTGCTGGGGGCGCGCATGCCGTTCCAGCCCGGACTCCCCAAGCGGGGTTCGCCGCTCGCGCGCTGCGCTGGGCCTCGCAAGCGCGGGCGCGCGCCAGCAGGATGCAGGCGGCGCCTGCGCGGCCTGCGCTGGGCTCGTGCGGATGCGCGGGCTGTGCGCCGCAGGCGCGCGGTGCACCGGCGGGAGACGTCGCTGCGCGCGCTCTGGCCGGGCGCGGGGCCGCGCTTCAGCCGGGAGGCGCGCGCGCGCATCGCACCCGCGCTGCTGGAGCGCATCCGGCGCGGCCCGCGCCGGCCATGCTGCGCTTGCCGCCAGACCTGAAGATCACTGCAAACAGAGTGCTTAGCAGAGCGCGAGCAGTGCGCTTGGCATGCTTTGGCGGCTCCCGAGGAGAGCGCCGTGCGCTGGCCTTGCCCCGCCAGAGGCAGAGCTGGAAAGGACCCCTCCGTATCCAACATACATCGTGGTGAAGCTGCAAGGCCAAGGCTGGCCTGCGCAGCACAGCCACAGCCATCCCAACAAGTGCCCAGCGAGGGGCGTCTCTGCGGGGCTGCCCAGCCAAGGCACGTCGCGCTGCGGGGCAGGGAGCTGAACGCGATGGACATCGCGCTGCACGCAGCGGGCGCGGCGATGCTGGAGGCGCGGCTGGCGGGCCAGCACGGCCGCCTGGAGGCCATTCCTGGGCTGCCGCAGGCGGACCTCGACGCGCTTGCGAAAGAGCCCGTTCGGCCTGGCGCGCAGCGCAGTGCGCCCGACGGCCGTGGCCCGCCGGCGCCCGAACGCTGCCTCCCCATGCTCGCGGCTGCCTCCGGCTGTGCTGATGCCCCAGCCCGTTGCGACTTGGCGCGACCGGTCCGGCGCGCACCAGCAGATGGTGAGCATAGCGCGCCTGTGCATCGCGACAGTCGGCTGCCCTGTGCACGCCCGGCATGGGCCGCCTCTGTGAAGCGTATGACATTGCGCCTGCCAGTCAGCTGATGTGTGGAGTGTGACGCGTGCAGGGGGGCGGCCGCGGCAGGAACATGCGCGGCATCGCGTGGCCGACGAGCTGCGGTTGCTGCAGTGACTTGCGCCAATGCTGTGCGCAGTGTCCCCTTGTCCAGTGTCCTCTTTGTGTCCCCCTAGCTATGGAGACGTTGTGAAGTGCAATGGTGGCGGCTCCGCTGCGTGCCTATGAGACATGCACAGCTACACATGCATGGACAGTATACGATCAGGGTGATCTATATATGTGTACGCTTGTTATGCTACCATTGTGCACTCAAACACACTTCATAGCCGCAACCCACTCTTTGCAGACATGAGCAGTCCTTGCGTCACTCCAGGCTCGCATCTACGCAGCCATTTCCACCAGTTTGTACTCAGGGGCACCAACAGAGCTCATACAGATGCCTGCACCCGGCTGGCAATGCACAGGGGTTGATCAGTGGAGCATGGGTGCCCGTGCTTGGCTGTCACTCCACAGGGATGGGACGGCCCTTCTGCCCCGCCTCCTGCCGCTCACCAGCAGGTCTGGCCGTCAGCCGCTGACCAGCAGTACAGCTTGCTCAGTGCGCAGCAGCAGTAGGACTCATATATCAATTCAAAATGTGTTCAAAGCAGGCTGTTTGATGCATGGTACAAGGGTGCACGCTAATGTGCCGGCCATTAGATGAAGTCAGAGTCCTTTACTCTTAGTGAGGACTCTGGCGCACCGCCTTCTTGCCGATGGTGATGATGAGCACGCCGTCCTGGTACTTGGACTGGATGTTCTCGGGGTCGGCGTCCTTGGGCAGCCTGCGCTGACCGCGCATGCACTGCAAGCATTCTACCACAGAGAGTGCCAGCAACAGGCCCATGCGCCGAGCAGAGCGAGCGGCTGAAGCGTGGCATGTTATATGCTCAAGTCGTGCCAGGTTCAGGGAGCAGGCTCATGCAGCCGCGCACCCGCATGGCGCGCTGAGGCGCCGGGGGCATGGGCAGGGAGCACAGTTGGCCTGCGTGTGCTTGCAGAGCAGCGCTGCGCTTCTGTTGAGGCACACATGCGTCCAGGGGTGGCGCACCGCAGGGTGCGGCTCATGAAGCCGCTTGGGCGCTCGCCTGCACGGCCAGTGCCGCTGCCTGATCAGCAGGGTGCTTTTGAACTCGGTGCATGCTGGAAGGGTGAGCCTGTAAGCAAGCACATGCTGTCAGCGCGCCAGGGGTGCAGCAGCAGCGGTGCACACCGCGGATGTACTTGGCGTCTGGGTCGTCCTTCTCGGGCTCATGCCGCTCCACGCTCAGCCCGATCGTCAGCGTGTCCTCGTCATGCACATGCACCTGCGCACTCAAAACATGTATATGTCGTGCATCTATTGCACTAGAAGGCGCTATCAACAAACTTCATGCTGATTGGCAGGCTGTTGCGTCGGAGTTGCGCAGTGGAGCCAAGGCGAGGCAGTATTAGTCAGAGGCCTGACAGAGCAGTCGACGGCCGCGTTGGGCTGCTGAGGGTCCTTGCCTGGAGCGCCTGCCGCCACCACTGCAGTCGGTGAGAAAGCTACAAAACAAGTGCTTTGCAGCAATGTGTACGCGCAGCAAGACGTGCTTATGAGCGGACCTCCTTGCTGACGCCGGGTATGTCTGCCTTGATCTCGTACTTGTCCTTCAGCTGTTGTCCCAGCGCCCGGGTCTCAGCGTTGGGTGCGCACAGTATGCAGGCTGCTCTGCAGTGCCAACCTGACTGCCCATGCTGGGCCTTTTGTAACAGCCACAGGTGTTCAACGAGGCCTGTCACTCTCAGACTGTTGCCTCTGCTGCTGCATTGGTCAATGACATAAGCGCGCAATGTGGGCAGCATGCAGCAGCGCGGCCACCTCGATGATATCAACCGGTATCTGGCGGCGCCGGGGAGCCTTGTGGCGGCCGCCTGCACGCCCGGGGTGGGTGCTCTGGCTGTCAGCTCAAGGTGACTGCATTGCAATGCAGTGCCTTGTAAGCATCTGACACAACTCAGCTGAGGTCTCCTTGCAAGCAGCTTGTGCTGTTTCTGGAGCACCAGAGAGCTCACCTCGCGGCCCAGGCCCGCCGGGGCCCTCCGTGTACAAGACATCAGCGTCAAAGATGTCGCTTATGGCCAAGAACGGGTCGTACAGCGCCATGACTGCTTCTGGGTATAAGAGCTGAACGTTCGGGCGCTCTGCGGCTAGCTTCACACACTGAATTCCGCAAGCGTCACTTCGGCCTGTTTCTCGAGCCCCGACCTTGCGTTACCCCCACAACCCACAACATACTTTTCTGGCAAGATCAACGCCTCAGAAAAGCAGGCCGGCCAGCTGCATGTTGGGGTCGCTGCGGCTGAGCAGGGGCAAGCGCAGCGGGCGCCGTGCGGCATGCGCCGCGCTTCCCGGGCGTGTTGCGCCCCACGGCTCTGGCAAGGAGCGCCGCAACTCAACAGCCGCAAGCACCCTGGCACCCGGGATGACACCACACTCTAGCACGCCGGCGGCATCGCGTTGCCTGCCATCCTCATCACCCGCCTTTGCCACATCCGCGTGAGCCGGCAGAAGCCCAAGCGCGGCCTGTGGTGGACTCGCGCTTGCTTCCATGCGATGACTGCTGGCAGGCAAGAGAGGCCCCGCGGCCGGGCATGCGGCGCCGCAGGCGCCGCCTGCAGCAGTGACAGGCTCCGTGCTGGCACCAGCGTCACCCGGCGCGGGTGCGACCCTGCTGCCCCAGGGCCTGCCGCCGGCCCGCCGCTGGCCGGGCTGCCCCGCCAGGAGCGCCGACGAGTCGGTGGTAAGCCCTGTCACGCATGCCGGGCCGAAGACTTTGCATGCAGCTTATCTCGGCAGCTTATCTGAATGCAGGCATGCTTGTCAATGTGCATGCAAGCGGTCCGTGGCCGCGATGCCTAGAAGTGGAGCAGCCAGGAGGACCTTTGCACCAGGTGGATGTGGATCATGCAGCACAGCAAAAGTTCACATGCTGCAGCTCGACCTAGCGGTCGCCAGGGCCGCACCCAAGGCGCGCCCGACGCCCCAGGCCCTGCCTTGCAACGACCCCGGGTCCTCTCGGCCGCCGCCGCGAAGCAGACCTCTTCCGCAGGGGTTGCGCGCCCAGCATGGCACGACCGCCGGCGCGGCGCCGCCCCAGCTGCTCAGCGCGCGCTCTGGGGCGCCGGCGCGCGCCGCGGCGCCGGCGGCCGCCGCGCGCTGGCGCAGCACGTACTCGTACGTGCTCAGGCCCAGGCAGGCCAGCCGCGCGTGGAACGCAAGCAGCTCGGCGACTGCGCCGCCCGCGCCCGCCGCGCCGGCCAGCAGCGCCGCCCAGGCCGCGCGCAGCGCCAGCGCGCGCGCCGCGCCCAGCGCTCCGCCGCCTGCAGGCGCAGCGGCGCCTGTGCCTGTGCCCCGACCCTCTGCTCCGTGCCGGGCGCGCCCTGCCACGCTCACCCGCCCGACGACATGCGCGGCAGGCGTGGCGGGCTGCACGCGGGCGCGCCCAGTGCATGTGCGCAGGAGGCGCACCCGCCATGTGCACGCGCAGCTCGGCGCGCACGCTGGCCGCCAGCTGTAGCGCCAGCACCGCGGCCTGGCACGCCGCCAGCGCCAGCGCGGCAACCAGCAGCGCAATGAAGGCGCGGTAGTTGGCGCCGCCGATGCTGCCGCAGGCAGGGCGCTTGTCATGCATTACTCACTGCTGATCACAGGTCAACCATAGCCCGGGCGCCTGGATGCACTGCAGCGCATCGCTCGCGACAGAGGCGCAGGCAGCGGCGGGTCTGGCAGCAGCCGGCTTCCTGCATGCAAGGTAGCTTTGGCTGTACCGCTGAGAGTGTGCACTTTCGGGGGCGGGAGTGCACTCCGGCGTGGCTTTGACGGCTGTGCGGGCTGCGGAGGGGCGCACGTTCTGCACGGCAGCGTTCCTGCTGGGGCGGGCGCACCACTTGTTCAGCCAGACGCAGTGGTGATCAAAGCCTGCGGTGCACCGGTTGCAGCGCCGGCAGTGCTTGCTGCTGATGAAGACCTGCGACTGCGCGCGACAACAGTTCAGCCGGGCGCGGGCGTCTACAGCAACAGCGCGCGCGCCTGGCTGTATGTCAGCGTACCTGGCACAGGTGGCAGAACTCCGTGCCGCGAGCGGGCGCCGCGCCCACGCTCGTTGCATCGCGCTTGCGTGCCAGGCCTGGGTCTGAGGTGACGGACAGCCTGATCGCACGGCGTGAGTGTATAAACTTGCCTGGCCTCGCAAATGGGTGCTGCTGCGCTCGCTGCGCCGTGGGGCACAGACGCAGGGGACGTTGTGGCAAAGGCGCACGCGGCCACGATGTACAGCCCCGCAGTGACCACAAGGAGGCCGGTGTGGACCGCCGCGGCAGCCACGCACACGGCGGGCCGGCCAACGAATGGCAGCACCAGGGCGTAGTAGCCTGCCACCAGCGCACAGCCAAGCGCCAGCGCCGCTGCCTAGGGCGCCACCCAGCGGCCTGTTGTGCACATGCACACTTTTTGCAACATGTGCAGCGCAACCTCACGTCAAGCACCTGGTGAGGGTTGGGCGGCCAGCGGCACGTCTGTGCGCTCATGAGTTGATCGCAGGTGCAGCATCGCTCCTGTGCATGGCCAGCGCCGTGCAGGGACCAGAGCTGCGGTCCCTGGTTTCAAACGGACCTAAGCCCTGATGGCGGGAGCGAGTCAGGCTGGCCCGCGCGTGCAAGCGACTCAACACAAGGAGAGCAAGTGCTGCAGGCCACACCAGCATAGCGGCTGTGCACATGCGTCGCGCTGCCCAGCGCTGCCTGTCACCTGGCGTACGTCAGTGCAGCGAGCGCTATGTGCGGGCACCTGCTGCACGCCACGCTGTCTAATAATAGTGCATTACTTCGCTTATCAGAGAGTTCACAGTAAGGTGTGTGTGGTCCGCAACTGCAGGCGGCGCTGCTTCGCGGCCCGGAGGCGCCTCGGCGCTACAGCGTCTTCAAGAAGTTTATGGACCAGTTCAAGAACGAGGTTGAGAGGTGCGCATGCGCTGCCGCCATAGGTTTGCACCACACGTGCAGCCGCGCCCCCGCTCGGAGCGCCGCACTGACTCACGCCGCAAGCGGCGCAGCAATCCGGAGCTGAAGAAGGGTGTGGAGGAACTGAAGCGGCAGGGCGAGGACGTCTTGTCCAGGCGCGCCCCGGCAACGCGCATGGCGCGACTGACCGCCTTCCAAGTCATGCCCTGACCAGCCGGTCGGCCTGGGGCTTTCCGCAACCGAGGACTTCAGGGCTTGGGCCGCGGTGCGAGGCCCGCGTGTGTGACGGGCCGCCTGGGCTGCAGGACGCGCACGGCCTCCCAAGGGCTGCAGAAGGCGGCCAGCGCGTCGGCGGAGGCCGCGCGCTCCGCCGGCGAGCGCGTGCGGCAGCAGGCCAGCCAGGTAGGCCGCCCGGCTCTGTGCGCAACCGGCTCTGCATGGCTCAGCGCGCAGGTCGGCCTGCACTGCGTGCTAGCGCGGCTGTGTTGAGGCTGTGTTGGAGTGGCTATGCCTGGGGGTCTAGCATCCTCCTTGCTGGTGCTGCGCACGCGTCAGAGTCAACAGTAACCTGCCATGTCGGGTGAGCCGGCCTTCTATATTGGTAATTTGCATGCCACATGCCTGTGACAGATGGTCGTTCCTTGCCAGGTGACCAGTGCTCTTCATGGACGCATCGCGCAGACGTCAGAAGAGGTGCGCCATGCGCACAGCAGGTCGAACGGCACTCGGGTGTAGATGCACGGGACTTTGGGCAAATCGATAGCAATAGCTCTTAAATATGCAGCCTATTGGGTGAGCTCCTCTGGATTCTCCGTCCATGCAGCTGCCGGCTTGCGGCCGCGCCACACGCCGCCCCCGCGCTCTTACGCCTCCGCCGCCTCTGTCCTGTGCCGGGCCTTGATCGTATTGCGCATGGGGTCAGTCGGGCATGCAAGTGGTCACAGCGGTGTGACCAAGCACGCCCCGCAGGTGAGGAGAGGGGTCGACTCGCTGCGCGCGCCGCCCGGCCGCGAGGATCCCGCGGCGGGCGCGGCGCCCGGCCCCGCGACCCCGCCCGGCGCCGATGGCAGTGGCGCGCCGGCCGCCGCAAGCGCGGGCACTGAGCCGCGCGCTGCGGAGGCCGTGGGCGCGCCCGGCGA